>ERZ1740058.98-NODE-98-length-74202-cov-7.463161_pt1 | contig 74202 bp, 60 predicted proteins | sample MGYA00581745_ERZ1740058 | MGnify/ENA primary metagenome ERZ1740058 (study PRJEB43018, sample SAMN04849742) | marine metagenome | isolation source: floating plastic debris | place: Pacific Ocean | collected 2008-08-30 | study: EMG produced TPA metagenomics assembly...
TTCGTTGGCAGCTGCTTACTATAACTGTCTGTTAGTTGGAATTTGGAATTGCTGGGTCTAAAGCTAGTCTTACAAGTTAAAAGGTAAAGCTAAAAGGTGTTGTTACCCGACGTGCTGGTACAAAATTTGAGCGACTTCAGGCACTGCCTCAACAACATCTGACTTGATAGACTTGCGCAGCTTGTTGTAGGTGCCACTGATGATGCCGCTACCGGCTCTTTGAATACGCGCATCGGTCGCGCCAAGGATCAAATCAGCAGCGCGATCGCGTTGATTACTCATATGTGCCACCGGCTCGCCTTTAGCAACGCCCTCTTCCCATATAGGCTCAATCGCCGCACAGGCCTCGGGCAAAAGTCGCTTAATCGCACCGGGAACGTAATTAGAACCGATACCTTTAATCACGCCGTAGGCCGCTTTTAGCGCCATACCAGAAAGACCACTTTTGGCAGAGACCTGCTGATCGATCAACTGAGCACAGTCGTGAGCGATCGCATCTTTGACAGCCGCATCCTGAATTTTGTTTGTAAGTGCCATATCTAATTCGAATAAATTAATCGAGCATCAACTAGCCAACATAGTAGTAGGCAATTAGCGTGATCAATTTAAAGAGTTCAGAAAAGAATTCCGGCAAGTACATTAGCCTTCTGCAATAGTTCTACGTATTTTCCGGCTATGCAGTTAGCTGATTGTATGAAAAGAACGCGCGAAACCTTGCCTCCTCAAGCGCTAACGGACTGGCTAAACAGCACAGTCAATTCTAAAAATATCCTCAGTGGGTTTCGCGCCCGCTAGCTTATCCCAATTAATCTCTTCTAAAAACTCTTCTGGATCGCGCGTTTCAACAACATCAACGCCCCATTCACCTGTTTGTAAAGAAGGAGAAGGACCGGTCGCAGGGGTGTTTTTCACACCGCCTAAGGCCATCACAGTGAAGCCTTTTGCACCGCGCGTTTTCCGGTATTCGGCCAAAACGTCTGCACACTGCTGGCCTACCGCTGTCGGCGTATATTTCTCTGAACTGTAGCTAACTTCAACAACCCAGTGAGGGTTATCAATCGGTGCACTCTCAATACCAGCGACGTCACTCAGCCCTTTGACAAAAACGTCAGCAAATTCTTCTCTGTTGAGCGGGTGTACCTCTGCTTCTGGCAAAGTGAAATTGTGAGAGAGCAACATTCTGCCCAAGGTAGCATCAGCAGAAGCGTTAGGAGAGTTATCTGTCATAGTGTAAGACTTGATTGACTACGTAGAATTTTATCTGCTTTTGTCAGTTGTCGCATCTATTCTCCTGCGGCCGCATAGGCCAGGCATTTTCTTAATGAAAGCATCTATCTTCCGGCCTAACTTCCCTTTTTCACCGGCTAAGTTTCCAATTTTTTATGGCTGGATTATCCTGGTCGCGAGCGTCTTTGGTGTGCTCACCAGCATTCCTGGCCAGACCATTGGCGTGAGCGTATTTACCGACCATCTGATTGCCGCAACAGGATTATCGCGGCTACAGCTAGCCAACGCGTACCTGGTAGGCACGGTAACCAGTGGCTGTTTGCTACCGTTTGGCGGCAAGCTGCTAGACCGACTGGGCGCACGACGAGTCATCGTGTTAGCAGCTGTCGGGCTAGGACTCACGCTGGGCTACCTGGCCATGTGCGATCGCCTAGCTATTTTCTTTACGGCCCTCCTCCCCTTTCCCCAAGTTTCGACCACAGAAACAATCACACCGCCTATCGCACCTGAAGTCGCCGCCGTTCTACTAGTCATTGGCTTTGTCAGTCTCAGATTTTGCGGTCAGGGCATGCTCACCATGACCAGTCGCACCACCTTGGGGAAATGGTTCGATAAAAGGCGCGGTCAGGTCTCGGGGATTGAAGGTGTTTTTATTGCATCAGGCTTTTCTATTGCGCCCTACTTCTTCAGTCAAGCGATCGCAGCGCTGGGGTGGCGAGGCACCTGGCTGATCCTCAGCGGCATCATCGGGCTGGGCATGAGCACCGTAGGCTGGCTCTTGTTTCGCGATAATCCTGAAATCTGTGGACTGCGAATGGACGGAGAAATCAGACCAGCAGAAATCGCAAAAACAGAAATCGCAAAAACAGAAATCGCAAAAACAGAAATAAAACAAACAACAGATATCGTCAGCATCGAAAAAGAGAAACCTGAAGAAGCCATTTGGGGATTTACCCGTCAGCAGGCTATCAGTACAGTCGTGTTCTGGGCAGTTACCTTGGCCTTTTGTTCTCAGGCACTTTCTATTACAGGTATCACGTTCAACATTGTCAGCATCGGTACAGAGATGGGCATTGCCGAAGCAGATATTGTGAGAATTTTTGTGCCGATTGCAGTCGTATCCACAGCGGTAGGATATGGGGTTGGGCTGGCATGCGATCGCGTCCGCATCCAATATCTGTTTATATTCATGATGACCTTTCAGGCTATCGGAATTGCCGCGATCGCCAATCTAGACACAATAGGAATGATTGTCCCAGCTGTAGTAGGCTTGGGCGTAAGCGGTGGATGCTTTGGCACGCTATCAACTGTCGTGCTACCTAGATTTTTTGGCAGAAAGCACTTGGGCGCGATCGCTGGCGTACAAATGATGGCTATTGTCATTGCCAGCGCGCTGGGGCCTTCTTTGCTCGCAAATTCTCAATCAGTAACCGGGTCGTATACGAGCGGCCTATATGCGTGCTGTCTATTTGCGCCCATCGTGGTAATGCTGATGGTGTTTGTGCGATCGCCAAATGTTGAAAAAACCAGCCGCTGGTAACTTTTACAGAACGACTTTTACAAGGTCAATCGTTCAACGTTTGCCCAAGGAAAGGCTGAGTCACCTTTTGGCTTAAAGACGTCGGTGCATTCACATAGTCAGAAACCAGACCGTGACTAATCCCAGCGACTAGGCCAAAGAAAACGGGCAGGATAATCGGCATTAGTCTTTCCATAGGTAGAATCAAATAAACGTACTATGTCTACAAGATTCCCAATTGGAGAGTTGCATTCCGGACAATGATATGCGTTGTTCAACTTTACATCAGAGTTTCTTTAAACATTTTCTTGAAATATTTAAAGTACACGTGCCCTGAAATACGCTGTCGCCCAAAGTAGCCAGATATAGCCAAGACTGGCTTCTGAAATCAGCTAAGCGGCAAGCGCCTATCAACCACCGCACCAGACAAACTGCTTAAGCAAACTGTTCTACAAGAAAATCTCGCATCGTTTTCCAGGCACGATCGGCACTCAATGGATTAAAAAACATGCCGTCCGCTCGTGCTGTTGCTAAAGGATTGGTAAACGCATGGGCCGTGCTGCCGTACATATGGATTTGCCAGTCCGCGTCAGCCTGCGTCAGCTCATCGGCCAGCGCTACCGTAGCCTCACGCTGTGCAAGTGGATCCTCCCAGCCGTGCAGTACCAGCACCGAGGCTAAAATCTTCTCAGCAACCGCCCATGAAGGCGGATCGTAGACGCCATGAAAACTCACAACACCAGAGATATCTGCGCCAGAACGCGCTAAATCCAGCACGCACTTTCCACCAAAGCAAAAACCAATCGCGGCAATCTGCGCCTCGTCTACCTGTGGTAGCTGTCGCACCGTGTCCAAAGCCAGCTGCATGTGTTTTAGCAACAAAGGGCGATCGCTATCGACGACTGCCATTAGTGCGCCTGCCTCTTCCGGCGTAGAAGCTCGCTTACCCTGTCCATAAATATCTATGGCCACGCCCACATAGCCCATCTCTGCTAGCAGCTCCGCTTTCTGTGTTTCAAAAGCAGACTGCCCTCTAAACGTCGGAGCCACCATCACCGCAGGTCGAGGTCCTGTCTGCGCATTGCTCCAGCTAACGGTGCCTTCAAACGGGCCCAGTTCACTCTCATACACCAGTTTTTCAGTGACTATCATAGCTCTCGTATACAGGTCTCACAGTCAAATTTTATAGCAACACTCCAGGCTCGCATTAACAACACTCAGGCTGGCATTAAGCAGTTCAGCGTCAGTCTCGCTCTCCTTAAACTACCTTATATTGAGCTTGCCTAAATGGCGTAGGCACTAGATGCAGGGATGCAGGCGCTATATGCAGGGATAAAGCTACCCGTTCATAGGGTCTGACAACAACAGAAATTAAAAAGAGAGAATCACAGCGTAGGTAATCGCTCCCACTGTAAACAGACCAAAGTGACTATCTGGGTCTTCGGGCATCTCTTCTTTCAGCACATTGAAAATCACACCGCCTGCGACCAGTGCCCAAATAGCCGCGATCACAGCCTCATTAAAATGTGTTGCCTGGCCCACCGTCCATCCAGTCACAATGGCGGCTGCCAGTATCCAGCGACCAACACGGTCGTAAGCCCTACGGTGATGCTGACGCAAATCAACATCATTGACCAAAAAATGAAGACCTAGCGCAAAGAATAGAACAATACAGTCAAGCAGGCCATGAACAGCAGACTCTCTAAACAAGTAGCCCAGTAGCGCGTTGTAGAGTGAAAAGAAAGAAATATGTAGCCAGAAAATGCCCGGTTCGGTCGCATTTTCTCCAGTCATTTCTTGATTGCGTTGGCGCGATCGCAAAGCCACCTTCTCCAATCCATAAAATAGCGCCAGCCCAATCAGCGCCAGCAAATAAACATGGTGCTCAAAGTAGCGAACCAACATATTTCCACTGCGCTCTATCTCCGTTTGAGCTTGATTAAGCTCTGGAAAAATATCTAAAAAAATATAGGTAATAGAAATCCCACCCGCAAAAGACGTCCACAAATTCTGAGGAATCTTCGTAATCCAAGTCGATTGTCCAGCAAATACATGCACCACACCCAGGCTTACGGCCAGTGCCAACCCTAGAGCGCTCATTCCATCTGCCACGCACCCACCTCTTACGATATGTAACTTCTGTGTAGCTTCCCCCACAGCGAATTCTACCTTGATAGCGACCAGCTCTCCTCCATCAGCTCTTCTCCACTAGCTCTCTTCCCTTTAGCCTTGAACCTAGCTACTACCTTTCGTAGACAACGTAAAGCATGCGCTACCTAGTACGTGCAGCAAAAAGACCCGTAAAAAGACAGCCATCTCAGCGATGACAGCTGTTGCCATACAAAAAGGCGGTGAAGATCTTTGGATCTTCACCGCCTTTTTGCGACGAGGAGCGGAACAAATTCGTCCTGCTCCAGCCCTGAAACTAGGCTTCTTTTTGAGCACTGTGCTTCTTTGCAGCAGCTAGGCCCATGCCAGCTAGTGCAGTGAGCAAAACACCTACAGAAGAATTTTCAGGAATGTCTCTAGATTCAAGCGAGAAAGCATTGTAGCTAAACGCATCTGTCAAACGGACCTTGTTGCCTTCGCTATTCTGGTAAACAAGCGTTGCGAAGGAGAAGTCTCTACCGTTGACGTTGGCGTTGTTAAACAGCTTGAAGCCAACAGCGTCGTCTTCTCTAAGATCTGCATCGCCTGCTGAGAGCTTGGCGAAACCACCGTCTAAAGTCAATGCAGTGGATTTAAAGTTCAGACCCATAGGATCAAAGTCCAATGAGGTACCAGAACCATCAATCAACGTGGCTGACTCTAGAGAATTAATAGAGACAAAGTTACCGTTTTCCTCTACATCACCATCGAGCAGCGCCGAAAGTGACGTGCCGTTGCGAAACTGGTAGGAAAGGTTAAACGAAGCCGCTTTAGCCGAAACACTAGAGAGCGAAAGCAAAACTGTAGAGGTGGCACAAACAGCTGCCAACCTGTGTATAGCTTTACGTAAGGACATTAGATTGAAATCCAAGAAAAAAATGAACCAGTCAAACAGACCTATCCATCTATGAATAAAGTCTGTAGAAACACCGCTGAGCGCTTGAGAATATCGCATCTGGCACAATATCGACCGGCAAATCGAAATTGTCTGATGAACGAATTACTCAATTCGCTACATACCTATAATCAACGATTCCTTGGGTGCATCTGGGTGGTACAGGCAAACTTCACTATAGGTTTATGAAATAGCAGACAATTACTTAGCTGTGATAGAGAACCTACTTACGTATATATCAAAATCAGACGTAACCCTTGACACAGCTAGGTTCAACACGCATAGAAAATCCATAAAATCTACTAAAATACAATATTAGAAAAATTACACAACGTTCAGTATTTTTACGACTTTCAGTTAGTTGAGGTAATTTTTCACTAGGGAGATCGCCATATTGTTGAGTATTTTAACGAGGTCACTCTGTATTCGTTGCAACCGCGACAGATATTGCGATTTTGGTAGGCATGGACGTTAAATCCGACTGGCAACCACCGATGATATGTCTCATATTGCGGCGCTGCGATCGCAGCCCTCATCGCTCACTCAACCAAAATCGGCGCGATGTATGTCCACCTACACTTCACTAGACAGGGCATCGCCAGTCAGCTTTTCGGCAGCAACATGCTGAAGACGGCTCAGCCGTGGGTAACAAACCAGTCGATTAGCTTACGCGCAATACTCAGCTCACCAGGTACGGGGGGCAGACTGTCCTTTTGAAACCAGCTCGCCTCTTCAATTTCTACCGGATCTGGCGTAATGACGCCACTGGCATACTCAGCAATAAAACCAATCATTAGCGACTTAGGAAACGGCCAGGGCTGAGAGCCAAAATAGCGAATATTCTTAATTTCCACACCGACCTCTTCACGCACCTCACGGGCAACCGTTTCTTCTAGAGATTCTCCTGGCTCAACAAAGCCAGCCAACACACTGTACATACCCGCCCTAAATCGAGGGGCGCGAGCCAGCAAAAGCTCATCGCCTTTGTAAATCAGCATGATTACCGCTGGAGACAGCTGTGGGTACTGACGAAAATTGCAGTTAGGGCAACGCTTGGCTCGTTCTGTAGGCAGCTGCATCGTCGGCGTAGCGCAGTGGCCACAGAACTGGTGGGTACGATCCCACTCAATAATTTGAACCGCTCTAGCAGCGATCGCAAATAAATCTTCTCGTAGCTGACCGTGGAGCGATCGCAGATACTGAAAGTCCATGCCCGCTGGCAAACCACTCTCAGCAGCCACTTCTACAGCGACACAGGGCTGACCGCTTAAGTGCCCTAGAAACTGGCTGCGCAGTGGCTTCAGGCCGAGCGCTTCTGCATTGACTGCCTGGGGGACAACCCAACTCTCTGTCGCTTTTGCCGCTGCCTGTTTTTTTTCCGTGGGTAAAACCAATAGGTTCGAGCCCTGGCAAACAAACCACCAGGTCACCGGGTTCAGCTCAGCTGTTTGAGTCTGCGAGGTAGCCGGTAAAGAGGTAGCCGGTAAAAAGGTGGCAGAAATCGCAAACGGGTTCTGGGGCAAATTTAAGGGCGACAAAGGTTTGAAGGGCTCGGTTAGAAACTCTATTTATTTATGAGATCCTAGACGTCTGAGTCTCTAGATCTGAATCTGATTCTAGACGACCATCCACCAAATTAATAATGCGATCGGCCACGTCCAAAATACGATTGTCGTGCGTAACCATTAGCACCGTTGTTCCCGCTTCCTCACAAAAATGGCGCATCAGGGTTACCACATCTCGACCAGAGGCTTTATCTAGGGCGGCGGTCGGTTCATCAGCCAGAATAATCTTAGGGCGATTGACCATCGCTCGGGCGATCGCTACCCGCTGCTTTTGCCCACCCGAGAGCGCGTTCGGCTTGTAATCAACCCGGTCAGATAGCCCTAGCTGGCCTAGCATATCAACTGCTAACTGCCGCTTCTCACCAATATTGCGCGTCAGCTCCACCGACGTTTCTACATTTTGACTGGCACTAAGCGATTCGAACAAATTGTGAGCCTGAAAGATAAAGCCAATGTTGCGGCGAATAGGAATCAGCGCCTTATCCGGCAACCCAACAATCTCTTTTCCCAAAACCTGCAGGCTTCCCTCATGCAGCGTTCTAAGCGCCCCAAGCAGCGTCAACAGGGTTGTTTTACCAGAACCAGAAGGTCCTGTCAAAATCACGATCTGCCCTTTCGGTAAATCCAAAGAGATATCAAAAAGCACCTGCTTACGCAGTTCTCCTGTTCCAAAATAAAAGTTGAGATGCTCGATTTTAATCGCTAGTTCTTTAGCGACAGAGACCGAATTCTGCTCCGAGATAGTTGCCACCATATGCACCCTTTCATAGCTTCAATCGTCAAAACAAATTGCAACAGAATTACCAATCAGCTATCCACCAAACACCTCCGCCGGATCGGTCGATTGCACCTTACGTACCGCCACAACCCCCGAAACCAAACACATCACAAACGTCGCAACAAACAAATTAACCACCCGCTCTGAAGTCATTTGAAAGAACAATCCTGTTGCCGCCGCCGCTGCGTTGTACAGCAGATAGCTCACAGCAAACCCGGGCAAAAATCCCAGCACAGACAAAAATCCAGCCTCCTGTAGTACCACCCCCAGCAGGTAAGCATTACTGTACCCCATTGCTTTGAGCGTCGCGTATTCTGCCCAATGGTCTGCTACATCAGTGTACAAAATTTGATACACCAAAATAATCCCCACAAAGAAGCTCATCGTCGTCAGCAGCGTAAACACAAATCCAATGTTTGTATTCTCCTGCCAGTACAGTCGCTCTCGGGTAACAAAGCCGTCTGGACCATCCCTGGGTAGCACTAGAACATCTGCAGGTAGCGCCTGCTGAAGCGCGGCTACGACCTTCTCTACAGTTGCCCCAGGCTTTAGCTTCACTACCCCAAGATCGGCAGTTGCAAAGCTGCGGGTATCTTCTTCAGGGCCACGATCGGCAAAATAGCGCAAAAAGTTCACGTCGCTCATCACCAAATTACCGTTGCCAGAAGCAAAGTCCGTTCCTAGCTCGAAGGTCCCCACAATGCGAATGCGACGATCCGCTAATTCTGAGACAATGCCAGCCTCCGTAGGCCCAATCTCAGGCCGAACGCGCGTATCGATTAACGCAGCGTTTGGCAGCTGTAACTCAGCAATATACTCATTCACAGCGGGCAAAGAGAGAACTGGATCGCCCAGATTAAAGGCCAGGGTTCTCACTGAAAAAGACTGACCTGTCTCAGGATTCTTCCAGGCGCCCTCACTAATATAAAAAGGATAGGCATCTGCAACCCCTTCAAACGCGCGGACCTGATAGAGTCGCCTGCGCGCAAAAGAGGCAGGCACAAACATATTGTTCTTCAGGCGATTAATCACAATCACTTCGCCGTTCAACTTGGTTAGCAGCTGAATTTGCGAGTCGTACAGGGCATTCATAAACCCTGTAAAGACAAACATCAGCAAAACGGCAAACGCCACGCCACCGAGAGAAGTGACAAATCGCTTTCGGTCGTGCGTTAGGTTTAGCCAAGCTAGCGGAACTCGTTTCAAAAAGGTAAAGTTCACAAAGCAGTCGTAGACCCTCCTCAAAACACCTCTGCCGGATCGGTCGATAGAGCCTTACGCACAGAAATTAAGCCCGATACGCTGCACATCAAAATCGTCAGCACCAAAACAAATCCCACCCGAGAGAGATTCATTTGTACAGGCAGGCTGCCCGCCGTGGCGTTTAGCGTTAGCTCATACAGCCCCAAAGAGACAATCAGACCTGGCACATAGCCCATTGCCGCCAGCAGCAGCGCCTCTTGCAGCACGATCTGAAACAGATACCGATTGCGATAGCCCATCGCTTTCATGGTGGCGTACTCAGGTAAATGATCGCGAATATCGGTGTAAAGAATTTGATAGACAATCACAATGCCGACGACAAAAGAGACCAGCACGCCCAGACCAAAAATGAAACCAATCGATGTAGAGCTAATCCAGTAAGTTTGATCGCGTAGCATAATACCGGCTTTGGTATACACATCTACATCAGCAGGCAGCGCCTGTTCTAACGCCCTGACAACGCGCTCAGGGTTGGCCCCTGGCGTTAGCTGAATCAAACCCGTGTCAACTAGGTCTAGGGGGCGAGGAGAAAGGTAGCGAACGAAGTTTTGATCGCTCATAATCAGCGTGCCATCAGCAGCAAAGCCACCGCCCAAGCTATAGTTGCCGCCAATCGTCACCTGGCGACGGGCGGCTTCAGTCACAGTACCGATTTCGGATGAGCCAAAGTCAGGTCGAGAGCGAAGATCGTAAAAAACAACATTAGGCTGCTGCAAGATGCGTCTAGCGGAGGGCGTTTCTAGCTCTGGCATGAGGAAAACAGGATCGTCTGGATTGTAGGCCCACACAAACATCGCCCGGCTGGTGTGAGGCGGATCCGGATTGCGCCAGAGCACATAGCCGCTATAGAGCGGCATCACTCGCGATACCCCTGGAATGCCTTCTGCCTGATACAGCCGCTCACGGGGGAAAGCAGTCGTTGTACTAACCTCCAACGTCTCTGGGGAAGACAAAAACAAATCAGCATTAAACTGTTCGTAAAAGTTAGTGGTAGTAGCCGTCAGCGCGCCTAAAAAGCCCAGATTCATAAAAATCAAGAGAACGGCAAAGGCAACACCTGCGATCGCAACTAAAAGCCGCGTTCGCTCATGTAGCAGATTCATCCAGGCAACCGAAACCCGACGCCCCATCCCCTAGACCTCTATCCCCTAATCCTCTACAATCCGCGATTCGCGCACGAGATCACTCTGCGAGTCAGGTGCTGCTACCGACTCTTCTATATCAATCACCACATCCACCTGCAAGTTTGTCAGCGCATCAATCACCTCAGCCTGATCCACCACAATATCGACTTCAACGACCCTGGCATCCGCATTCGCAGCCGGATCGTCGTCGAGCACGTCGTTCTTAAATATTTGCAGCGCCACCTCGTCTACCGTGCCAGTAAGCACTTCATCAAACGCACCGTTGCGGCTGCGAATTGTCGCCGATTGGCCAGGCTCCACAAGGCCAACATCCGTCTCAAACACCTCGGCAACCACCTGCATTTCTTGCGTATTGCCCACCGACAATATGCTCCGGTTTTCAACACTTTCACCAAGCTCTACAAAGAGCTCAATCACCTGCCCGCTAATCGGCGCTCGAATAATCGTCTGAGCGAGCCTCGCTTCGGCCAGGGCCAGATTATGCTCAGCTGAGCGCACGCCCACATTTGCCTGCGAGAGCAGAAGATCGGCCTCTGCTGCACTCACTTGGGCCACTGCATTATCTAAGTTGGCGTTACGGGCTGTGTCTAGCTGGGTTAGCGTCGCTTTGGCTGCCGCAATCTTCTGCTGGGTTTGAGCCACCTGCGCTCGCTGGCTGTCAAGCTGCTGCTGGGAGATAGCGCCTTGGGCTGCCAACCTCTCAAATCGGTTTAGATCGATAGATTCAAGATTCAGCTGAGCCTGCAAGTCTCTGATTTGAGCGTTCTGTGCTTCTATCGCTTCCGCCTGTGGCAAGTTTACCTGGTCAACCCGGGTGTTCGCCTCTGCAATTTGCGCGCTGCCGAGCTGTTGCTGTGCGACTAACTGCTGCTGCGCCTCAACGAGCTGACTCTCTGCCAGGTCTCTTTCAGCTAGGCGCACCTCGTATAGGTTCAAATAGGCCAGGATTTGACCGCCCGTGACCGCATCACCAGCGCTCACTAGCAGCTCGCTGATCACACCCCCCTGTTCAGGCGACGCCACTTCAATCACCCCACCCGCTGGCTCTACTCTGCCTAGCGCCGCCACGTTAACTTGAACGGGTAGCGGCCGGGCGGCCTCTTCTTCAGCTATTCGCTGCTGCTCTGCGCGCGATCGCAAAAATGCTGTAAGGCCAATACCGGCAGCCAGCAGGACAACAATACCGACAAGAAGCGGCTTGCTTAACACTGACCCCTTTGAAGCGGCGGTAGATGATTCCGGGAAAGTCATTAAATTTTTAAGCGCGTGACTCAGTTCAGAGGTTAGAGGTTTTCAGAGGTTAAAGGTTTTCAGAGGTTAGAGGTTTTCAGAGATATAGAATTTGCCAGGAGATTTCAGCTTATCGAGTAAAGGAGTGCTTTTCAAGCGGACTCGATAGACCCGCCAACGTCACCTCCCACACCAGACGAGGCTGCACATAGCTCAGCAGGTAGCTGCGAGCTTTCTCCAGTAACGCTAGCGCCCCCTCTGGACTAGCACCCTGCTGCCAACTAAAGCCCTGCTGCCAATAGCGATGCTGTAAATAGTCCAATAGCCAAAGCTGAGTTTCAGTATCTAGTGCTTGCGTAATCTCTTTCGCAGTCTCTAGCGCGGCTTTCAGCCCATTGGGCGGCGCTTCTAGTTTAGCCAGTAGTTCCGGGGGCAAAGCCTGTAGCTGTTGCCAGCTTTCTATAGCTCGGCCCGGTGAACCCTGGGCGATCGCCACGACCTCTTTTGAGGTTAAAACATCACGCTGCCCGTTCTGACTGAGCACCTGCGCTAGCTGTTCACCGCTCAGCCGTCGAAACGGAATCACCTGACAGCGAGAGATTAACGTAGGTAGCAGCGCCTGCTGGTCAGGTGCCATCAAAATAACCGTCGCGTTTCCAGGCTCTTCTAGCGTTTTCAACAAAGCATTCGCTGCAGCCTCAGCCATCCGCTCCGCCTGCTCTATCACCACAACTGCCCGCGGCGACTCCAGCGCCGGGCGGCTCAAAAAACGAGCAATCTCACGAATTTGTGGCAGCCGAATCCGAGGTGGACTTTTACGCTTTATGCCCGCCTCTGCGGCTTGGCTAGCCGTTATCAGCTGCCCCTGATGCAAATAGGTCGGCTCCACCCACAGCAAATCTGGATGATTACGCGCTGCAATCCGGCGAGCTAGTACCGCTAGCACCGCGTCAGATAAATCTGGCTCGGACTGTAGTAGCAATTGAGCAAACCCAGTAGCCGCTAAAGCCTTACCCGTACCATCAGGGCCAACAAACAAATAGCCTGGCGCCACCCGCTGAAGAGAGATGACACGCTGCAACAGTTCAACCGCCTGTGACTGTCCGATCAGCGCTGCAAAAGGATTAACAGACATGTTCTTCAATTAAACCCTCTTTGCACGTAAATTGTTGTGAGGACTGTAGACCCAAGCAATAGATTCAACAAAAAATAAGGTACAGGTTTCAAGCATTTGGATAAAGGCACTGAGAGAAACTGGATAGGGGGCATTGGATAGGAGCAGAAGATTGTTTAAAGGGTCTCAAGTTTTATTCTCCCATTCTGCTCCCAATTTTTATTCTGAGCCTCTGTTCTCAGCCCTTATTCTCAGCTTTCGAGACAGCGTCTGGATACCACAGCGCCAAACGCTCTTTTACAGCCCGCTGAATCTCAAGACTAACGTCTTCAATAGACGGCTCGGCGTCGATCACGACTGTCGGTCCGCTGCTCATAAAATTGGCTTGCTCGCCAGCGGGTCCCGCCGGAATGTCCGTTGCTAGCACTTCAAATCCTGTACTCACTCTTTGGTGAAAGTCGTGGCTGGCCTGCTCAATTCTATCGGCCTCACCGCGTGCGCTGGCTCTTGCCAAACCAACCTCAGGAGAGACCTTTAGCCACAGCGTCAAATCACTCTTTAGCCCCCCGGTCGCAATTTGATTTAGGTGGCTAATTAAAGACAAATCCAGCTGACGGCCATAGCCCTGATAGGCCACCGTAGAATCGGTGTAGCGATCGCACAAAATCCAATATCCAGCCTCTAGCCAGGGTCTGAGCATCTCTTCTACGTGCTGTGCCCGGTCTGCCGCGTATAATAGTAATTCAGTCTTACTTAAGATTGCTGCATCGCCCTCTCCTGAAACGTTCAAAAGCAAGTGACGAATCTTTTTACCGATGGTCGTTCCACCAGGTTCACGCGTCAGCTTTACCCCCGCCACCGCGTTCTGAGATTGCAACACTTGGAAAAAAGAGCTCCCAAGCAACCAACCGTATAATTGCTGAACTTGCGTAGTTTTCCCGCAGCCCTCACCCCCTTCAAATACAATGAGTTTTCCTACCATCGGTGTTTGCGTCCCCCCAAAATTACCTAGACCTTCACCGAAAATTTATACACCGCTTTGACCGTTTCTATTCCTTATTCCTAGAATCAGCGGTATCCTATCAACTATCTTCTGTTAGGAGACCGCAGCACGGCAAAAGTAGCCGCTGCCCATCCAATGTTTCTCTTTATCTTTCGCTGTTTTTGCTATGGCTCGCTACACCAATTTTTTTATGACCGGCGCTCCTCAAGAAGATGTCCACCAAGGCCTAGTCACCGCACTAAAGGCTTGTGGTCTTGATCTGGTTTATCAAGATCCTGTTTACATTGTTGCAAAAGAGAAACCTGGACAAGTCTCTTTCACTCAGCTTACCACCGTAGAGCTACTGCTTAATCCGCCCACGATTGAAATGGGTGGCGCAAAGATCGATTTAGTTGTGAAAAACGAAGAGCTACCGCTACGACAACAAAATCACTGTCGTGAAGTCTTTACGCAGGTAAATCAAGCTATTTCAGAAGCTAACGAGCAAGCACCCGTCAGCTAGCCAAATTAAACCCAACCCAATAATCCCTAATAAGCCCCAACAAGCCTTAGAAAAGACTACGCTGACGACCATACTCTCAACGATATTCACTCAATTAAACAATCACATACCGATTTACCAGCTGGTGACTTAGCTGGTTTTTTATTGTGCTCATCTTAGAGATTCATCTTAGAGATACAGCTATCGCCAGATGCACTTGGATGATAAGTAATAGCGACAAGCGCTATATGTCTTAAGCAGTATGACTAAGGCTGTAGATCTTTTTAGTAAATCGTTTCAGCGTCTCAGAACGCGATAGGCTAGCAGAAAATAGACCGGAGACTATGGCTTCCAAAGACTACTTGGACCACGACCATCACGCGCAGCAGGGCTTCTATACGTATCAAGCTGAAGTCCGGCGGGTGCTGCTGCTCACATTAGTACTGAACGTTCTAGTCGTGGTGCTAAAGGCGGTTGTAGGCTGGTGGACGGGCTCGCTTAGTCTGATGGCAGATGCCCTACACAGCGTCACCGACAGTGCAAATAACGTCCTTGGGCTGGTCACTAATCAGCTGGCCTCACCCACACCAGACAGAGACCATCCTTACGGGCATCAAAAGTTTGAAGCCGTCGGCGCGCTGGGCATCGCCGCCTTCTTAGGCATCGCCTGTTTTGAGATTCTCAAAGGCGCTGGAGAACGGCTGATTTTGGGAGGCGATACTGTCACCATGGGCCCGCTGTCGCTGTGGATTATGCTGGCGGTGCTAGGAGTTAATATCTTCGTGGCTTTTTACGAGCGAAGGGTCGGCACAAGGCTGGGCAGCAATATTTTGATTGCCGATGCCGAGCACACCATGAGCGACATTTGGATCACCATTACAGTACTAGGGGGTTTGATTGGCGTCTGGGCCGGTTTGCAGTGGCTAGATATCGTCCTAGCTTTCCCGGTAGCTATTTTAGTGATTCGCAGTGGCTGGGTAGTCCTGTCGGCTAATTTGCCCTGGCTGGTAGATGAAATGGCGATCGCACCTGAGGCCATTCATACCATCGTCATGCAGGTCCCTGGCGTACTGAACTGCCACAATATCGCCTCCCGTGGTCTGCTCGGTCGTCAGGTTTTCATCGACATGCACCTGATTGTTGAGCCCCAAGACGTCCTTAGTGCACACAAAATCACTGAGCAAGTTGAGCAGCGGCTAGAAGAAGAATTTGGACCAGCGAGGGCAACCATTCACGTAGAACCTTACAGCTACGTAGAGTCCACCATTTCCTACGCACCCAGTGAGCACCACAGCCCGCCTAGAACTTAGCCGCACAACCACTAGCCCCAGTAATGGGTGAGCATAATAGATGAGCAAAATGAATCTTCCTACCTGGATCACCGTCTCCCGTCTTTTGGGTGTTCCAATTGTGCTGATTGCGCTGCTCGATCCGACCGATATACGGCGTTGGATCAGCGTGGTTGCCTTTGTCATTTTTGCAGGGACCGACTGGCTAGATGGGTACCTGGCTCGCAAGCTCAATCAAGTCACCGAGCTGGGTAAGTTTCTCGATCCACTAGTCGATAAGCTGTTGGTCATGGCACCACTGATGGCCTTAGTAGGCATGGGCGTGGTGCCTGCCTGGGGCGTGTTTCTGATTCTGGCGCGGGAGCTAACGATTTCAGGCTGGCGGGTCAACCCAACGTTTCAAAAAGGGACGGTGCCCGGTGCAGGCATATGGGGAAAGGTAAAAACAGTGGTGCAAATTGTGGCGATCGCAATTCTCCTATCGCCGCTCATCGGCTTCTGGCAAACGCTCGGCATTTTTCTATTTTGGGCTGCAGTTGCGCTCACCTGGATATCGGGACTGCTTTACCTACTGCCAGCAAAAGCGTCAGTCGTATAGACAGTTAATAAAGTCCATCGGTCGATCCAGCGATCAGTCGATCCAGCGATCAGTTGATAAAACAGAAAACTCACAGGACAAAATTAACTTCTCAGGAGACTACGTCTTTAGACTCAGCTGAATTTCATCGCAGCTGCCTACAGTAAATATATGCTGCGCTTGCAGTTACGATTTTCTTCGACAGACTCAGCTTTCTACTATGAAAAAACGTCATTTTTTGCGAACAGGCGCGGCCTTACTCAGCACCAGTCTCCTGTCTAGCTGCCTTTCGTCTCAAGCTGAAGACGCGACCTCAGAAACATCTGAGCAAGTGGCCTCGGCGCACGGTGAAAAAGGCAGCTTTGAAATTACTAAAACCGAAGCCGAATGGCGCGCCATCCTCAGTCCTAAAGCCTTTGCCGTGCTGAGAAAAGATGATACGGAAAGGCCCTACAGCAGCCCGCTCAATGATATCTCTGTTGCCGGCACCTATAGCTGCGCAGGCTGTAGCCTCCCCTTATTCTCTTCCGAGACAAAGTTCAATAGCGGCACAGGCTGGCCTAGTTTCTACGCACCGCTCAAAAACGCAGTCGGCACATCTGTTGACCGCTCCTTGCTTATGACTCGAACCGAAGTTCACTGTCGCCGCTGTGGTGGCCATTTGGGCCATGTCTTTAACGACGGTCCACAGCCCACCGGAAAACGGTACTGCATGAATGGTGTTGCCATGTCGTTTACGCCTGCCTAGCAGCAACGCTGGGAAATGACCGGACCTACGCAGAAATCGTGATGTGGGAGCCCTCTTCGTCTTTAGACACGTCAATTCGGGTTTGAAAAGCTTCGCGAAAGTGTGGCATATGCGTAATCGTTAAGATGCAGGCAAAATCGGGTGCGATCGCTTCAATAGCGGCAATCAGGCGATCGCACCCCTCTCGGTCCTGCGTCCCGAACCCCTCATCGACAATCAGCATTTGCAGCGCCGTCCCAGAGCGCATTGCCAGCAGCCGAGCAATCGCTAGGCGAATCGCAAAGTTCACTCTAAACGCCTCTCCGCCCGAATAGGTTTCATAGGGCCGAGTGCCTCTCGCATCTGCAATCAAAATATCTAGCGTATCGATTAGCCTCGTCTGCCTCTGAGATTTTTGTCGGCCTGCTCCTCGGCCTGCTCCTCGGCCTGTTCCTCGGCCTGTTCCTCGGCCTGCTCGCTGCGTAACAAACTGTACGTGCAGCTGATGGTCACTCAGTCGGCCCAGCACCTGATTGGTCATAGCCTCTAGCTGTGGCAATAGATTCTCAATCATCAAAGCCTGAATGCCATTGCGCCCAAACGCCTCTGATAAAGAGCGATAGACCTGATATTTGTGGCGAATATTCTCAAGCTTTTTCTGTTTTTCTTTCTGCTGTTGCTCTACATTGTCTAGCTGCAAAAGCTGCTGCTGCAAACGACCTGACTGAGCTAGCTGCGGGTCTCGGCAGGCCAAACTCTTTGAAAGAGACTGCTCTAATTCAACAATCTCTTCAGAGCAATCAGCCTGCACTAAGTGCTGTGTCTCTAGCTGTTCTACTCGCAGCGTCACAGCCTGCAAAGCCAAGTCCTGTTCTTTCAGCGTCTTCTGCAAGCAATTTATTTTTTCACTTAAAGCACTCTTCTGAACTTGCGCCTGCTGAAGCTGCTGATAACGTGTTTCCCACTCACGGGCCGCACGTAGTCGCTCTCTTAGCTGATTGTGATCCGCCAGACTGTAGTCGAGTTCACTCAATCGCGCTTCAATCACCTGCAGCTGTTGAGCAGCCTCACTCTTCTCGGCTGCCGCCAGTTCTGCTTGCACCGCCCGAATACTCGACACTAGCTGAGGGCGCTGCTGGCGAATTTGCGCTAGCTGCTTTTCAGCGGCTTTGATTTCGGCCTGCTTAATTTCACTCCAGCGCAGTCTATCGACTTGCGATCGCACCAACGCATGGTCCCGCTCGTCATACTGCACAGCAGCTAGCTGTGTCTCTAGCTGCCGCAGCTCCGCCTGCAGCGATTGGGCATAGTCATTTTCCTGTAAGCACTGCTCTAACTGGGCTCTCTCTGTCGTCATTGCCCGCAACCGATCTTGCAAAGCATCCACAGAAACCAGCTTTGCCTTCAGCTCAGCACGCTCCTCTAGAATCGGGACATACTTAGCCAGCTCCTCTTCTAGCGCCCGGTACTCCTGACGCAGCACCTGAATCTCACTATCAGAAACCGCCAGCTGCTCGCGAATCGCCCATATTTGATTTTGAACGTCATCGCGTTCAGTTGCGGTGCGATCGCGTAGCATCGCCCAAGGCTCACCGACCAAGGCCTGCTCACACAGGGGGCAATGCGCCTCGTCTGGATCTTCTAGCAGCTGTAGCCGCTGCTCTAGCTGAGATAGCGTCACCTCACAGTTCAGCTGGGTAGACTGTAACCCTTCCATAAAGCTCCGCCGCTCAATCCCCTTTTGCCGTACGGCCTCCTGATACGCTCGCCGCTTCTCCAAGTGCGCTATTCTATGCGCGACCTCGGCCACAGCCTGAATCAACTGAGGTGACTGTGACTGCTGCGCGATAATCTCCGTCTGCTGGCTGTCCAAAAGCTCTATCTGCGTTATCAAGCGCGTATGTGCCTGCTCTATCTGGCCTTGAATCTGTGAAAATCGCTGTCGCAGCGGTGCAGTTTCAGCCTCCGTTTTATCAAGCCAGCGTAGCTGCTGCTTAGCCTGGCCTAGCGCTTCTATTTTCTCAGCTATCGACTCCTTTTTTTTCAATGTCTGAAGCACCGCCTCTTCTTGCTGTGTGAGCTGCGCTAGCTGGATTTCTAGCTGCGTGAGCTGAAGCTGCTGCTGACGGGTCTGTTGAGTCAGCTGCTGCTGCAGGTCTAGTCGCTCAGCCTGCGCCTGCTGATAACGCTGAAACTGATTGGCCTGCTTATCTTCTTGTTCACGCAGTTGAGCAATCTCTTGATAGTTTGCCTGAATGTTCGCAGCCTGCGCCAAGATCTTTTCGACATCATCCAGCTGCTGCTGTAAGTCATGCATCGTCACCTGACTTAACTCAAGTGCTGAGCGTTGATGCTGCTGTTCTTGTCGCGCCAGTGCCAGCTGCTGAACAACAGAAAGCCTTTTCTGTTGTTGTTGTTTCATTTTTTTTAATTGATCACGCTGTTCTTTCTGGCTGTTTTCTTCAGCAGAAATCTTTGCATTCAGCTGCGCATACTGCTGTTGAATGCCACAACGTGACTCAATTTTGGTCGACAGCTGCTCCAGCAACAATTCTAAAAGCGGAATCTCGGCCTTGTATGCTCTAGCCTGTTCTTTTGCCTGTTCAGCCAGCTGGTCATAGCGGTCTAGCTTGAGCAAATCAGCCAGCACCTGCTTGCGCTCACTAGGGCGCTTGAGCATAAACTCATCTGCTCGCCCCTGCCGCAAATACGCAGCATTTACAAACGTCTCGTAATCTATTTTTAGCTGCTGCAAAATATACTGCTGAGTCGCCCTGACCCCTTTCTGGGTCAGGCTCTTGAAAGCGTAGCCCCCAGGCTCACCAACAGCCACCTTAGCCGTTTGAATTTGAAACTCCAGCGCGCTCATCTGGCGGCGGCGACGGGTGCGAATAATGCGGTAGGTCTGACCGTTGTAGCGAAAGCAAAAGCTCACCTGCGCTTCTATCGCGCCCTGACGCACAATATCGTCTTCAGCGCTGACTCGGCTTTGGCCCCATACACACCATGCGATCGCCTCTAACAAAGAAGACTTCCCAGCCCCATTCGGCCCACAAACGCAGGCCACATGCAGGCCGCCAAAATCCAACACCACCTCACGGTAGCTCAAAAAGTTCTGAAGCTTTAGCTGCTGAGGAATCATGCGCCACTAATCCTTGCCTCATGCTAAACAGGCGCTTCCGTACACCATCGGCTGACAATAGCCATGGGAAAAGGAAGATCAGACAAGAATTCCATCATAAACTAATACAAAAGATCTTAAAGCACGTTTGTATTAGTTTAGCTAGGATTTAGCCAAGCATTTCACAGGTAATTGGATGATTCACCGAGCCGTTCGTTATCAGCTCCAGGCAGTCCACTGAGCCGTTTTCGCCAGTTCACGACAGGCCGCCGTATCTAACGCCTTCAAATGAGCACCTTCGCAAGTTGTCGTTTCTAGCTGATCGGGCTCTATCCGGGCACAGGTTAAATTGGCATCGCGCAGATTTGCGCCCTCCAGCAAAGCCTGAGCCAGATTGGCCCCGCTAAAATCAACATTGCTCAAGTCGGCCATGCGCAGGTCAGCCCCCTTCAGGTTGGCACCCACCAAACTTGCGTCGGTCAGTTTTGCGCCCACCGCATGCACACCTTGCAAGTTCGCACCGCTCAAGTCAGTACTGATCAGCTCAGCATAGGTCAAACTCGACAAAGCCAAATTAGCGCGCGTCAAATCGGTATAGCTCAAGTCAGCTTCAGCAAAATCACAGAAGGAGAAATCAGCACCGCTAAGCATCGTTCTCGGCCAGGAGACCGCTCGATACGAACCATTAGAGAAATTGCGATCGCCCCGATTATACTGGCGTAGCAGCTGTTGTAAATTCATCAGTAGTGGCCTCCTGCGGCCCAATACCAATACAACTCAAGCCGCGTACGTATATAGTTTTCTTCACAGCTGTAGTCAGCCGTCATTCTCAAGTCTCCTCACTGCTTCAATGCTAAACAAAAACCCTGAGGAACTTATGAAGTCACCTAGACAATGAAGTCGCAATGAAGTCGCAATGAAGTCACCTAGACAAAAGCAAGCGCTTTCCATCTTTATTGCTGGCTATGCCCGAGACCGGCGACTGCTCTGACCATGGATGCTCACCATAAAAGGCACCGTATAGGTCAGCAGCCCCGACACCCAGCGTGTGCTGCTCATTTCACCGTTAAGTACAGCGCTGCCGTGATTGATCGCAAACAGCACGCTACCCACGAACAGAGCAACCCGCAGAGCCGTGAGCCGGCAGCGAGACTGAGATAACGTCCGTTTTATTCGGATAATTGTCTTCACTGTTCCTCTAGAAATAAACCATGTTCACCAGCGCTGTGGTTTCGCCAAATACAAAGACAGCCGTCTCATAAAACTCAGGTGCACCCGTCTTAATTTCAGGATTTCTAGAGAAGCCAAATCCCTCCGTTGGAATCCCAAAAGCACCCTGATTAATTTCTCCATCACTATTTTCATCGTGAAGAATGGAAACGGCGTAAGTTCCAGCACCCAACCCTTCAAATGTTACCGATAAGGGCATATCTGCATCAGGCATGTCTGTATCAGATATTTCTGCATCAGACATTTCCACACCGGGCATGTCTTCTGTGGCCTCTGGCGCTGCCGCACCCGCATCCGTCACGGCTGTACCCGTCGCTGCATTCACACATTGTTCAGCCACAACGGCCGCATCGTCATCAGGGAAGCCCGCACTGCTATCAAACAGACTCAAGCAAACTTGCCCCTCCAGATTCTTTAAGCCTGCAACCTCAACGGTCAGCTGTCCGCTCGCTGGCAGCTGAGCGATCGCCGAAGGAACTCCTATCGCCGCCTGAACAGACAGGCTCGCTGCACTTAGCACCCCCACACCTATCAGCCGAGACCAGGACTGAGAAAAAGAGGAAGGGCGCAAATACATAGTTTTCTTAAAGAATATGAACATTAGTAACTAGCAATTTACCAAAAAAAGCAGAGCTTATAAAACTCTGCGCCTTCTGTACCTGGTTGAAGGTTGCTCTTTGTCCGCAGTGACCGTACTTTCAGTGACCGTACTTTAAGTGAGCGCATCGTAAGCGATCGCAACTTAAAGTTCAAAAAAAGTCCAAAAAAAGTTCAGCACTCCGAAACCTATTTAGTTTCGGAGTGCTGAACTTTAGTGCCACTATATTGGTGCAGCTATGCTTAAAAGTATGGTTCAGATGATGACTAAGTGATTACTCATCGTCATCTTCGTCATCGTCAGAAGGATACTCAAAGCTATTCGATTGATTAGTCAGTACAGATTTACCAAGGGAAAGGGCACGCTGCGCTTGAATAGCGGCCTTATTTTTCCAGGTAGCTCTGCGACTGTTGCGCTTAGATTTGGAAGTCTTTTTCTTAGGAGCCGCCATGAGCGTATGTGTCTTTTAGAGTGCAATAACCTAGTAAGTGTAGTGCATTTTTGTGGTCAAAGAAAAGATCTCAAAAACTTTCTTACCGGCTGATTTTCTAAATCGCATGTCCTGGCCATTTACTCAACGGTTGCAAGGCCTTGAGCAAAACTCAAAGAAAGACTCAAAGCAAAACCCAGAAATTTAGAGCATCAGACAAACTCAAAGCAGAGGAAATCTAAGCAAAAAAATTAAAAATGCTGATAGCTCTTATGAGTGATTGGCGAGCCCATTTTACTGTGCTTAGAAGGTAGCAAACGCACAATGCCAGAATCAGTCGTTGTACCGATTGCGATCGCAAATCTTGTCTGAGTAAACGCCTTAGCAATATCAGCTGGCAGGCATAGCACCAGCTCAAAGTCTTCTCCACCATGCAGCGCCCACTTCAAGGCAGTCTCAGCTCCTACAGCTGCGCTCAGCCCCGCAGGCAAGGGAATATCTGAACGAATAATATCCATGCCTACCCGGCTGCTGTCACTAATTTGCAGCAGCGCATTCGCCAATCCGTCACTGCTATCCATACCCGTGACTGTAGGATAAACATCGTACGGCGTCTTTTCAATCAGCCGCCGCAAATCTTTTAGCGCATCAAATCTAGGCACCGGCATCTGATGCGCTTTAATCCAGGATTTTGCTTGGCCTATCAAGCCGCTGCTCGGTGGCAGATGAGGCGTTGAAGGCTCGTTGAGTAGCGTGGCATCCACATTATCAGAGCCCAATTCTAGTTCCTCTAACAGCAGCGCCAAACCAGCACGAGACGCACCATGAGGGCCTGTTACCACTACAGTCATACCAGGTACCGCTGAGTGACGGTGGATGGTTTGTGGCGGCGGCACCTCACCCATCGCGGTAATTGAAATCGTCCGCTGAATAGAACGGCACAAATCACCACCGACAATTGCACTGCCATAGGCGTGCAGACAGTCTGTCATCCCACGATAAAGCTCTTCAACCCACTTTAGCGGTGTATGCCCAGGTAGCCCTAGTCCGACCGTTACGCCCAATGGCATTGCGCCCATCGCAGCAACATCAGCCAGATTAGCCGCGGCTGCTCGCCAACCAACCGAATAGGGAGGCGTAGTCCGGCCACTGAAATGCACATTTTCAGTCAACATATCTGTTGTTACTACCAAGTTATGGTTGGGACGAGTGCTCATGACAGCAGCATCGTCGCCAATCGAACCGTCAGCACAAAATGGCTTCAGCCTCTCAATTAGAGCAAGCTCACCGAGTTCTGCAATGGTATTTGATGGTCGACTTAAGTCTGCGGGGAGTGTTAAGTGGTTGAGCTTTTCCATAGAGGTAGACCGCCGGGTGGCAGTGTTGATAATCGCATTGTTGTAATCAGCGCAACTGACATACGGGCTAGCTAGCTCGCCGGAGAGGTTTATATAAAAACGCGTCCACTCTCGAATAAATATTTGAGCAGTTACTCTGGACGCCAGATTGAACCTAAATTACCAGCTAATAGCAAGGATTAGCTACGCCACGTGCTGTGCTGCCAACGTCAGTAGAGACAGAGCGCTCCTATTGCCTCATTTCACCAGGCTAAGGACGGACGTTGGAAGTGTAGAGAATAGAACGGCCTTGATCGTTCTAGGCAGAGAAGGAAACAAGCATTCATTACACAGCCATCTCCTCGTCAGGAGGAGCCGCTCTTGATTAATTTCAAAAATACTTGCTTTAAAGGTGACTCAAATGTACCCGGTTTTCATCACGTAACGTCGTGATAACTGCCCGATTAGCAGATATTTACATCTTAAGTTTTATTTTCAAGATAAAAAACTTTCTTCAATTCTTATTAAGTTATATCTTTTTACTCTTGAAAAAGGGAAATATTTTTGCTTGCCCTCTCAAGAAGGCAATTCGCTGACTGCCCGGCAGTGCGATCACCTAAAATACAGGGCTGATTTGTATGCAGAAATAGCATACAAATCAGCCCTGTATTCGAAAAAACTTACATCCGACTGCCTACATCCGACTATTGAGAACACTGTTCGAGGCACTTCTTCTTAGACCTTTGGCGCAACCAAATGGTCTAAACCGTCTACCACTTTTGCAGAGATAATCTTATCCTCCTGCGTGAGCTGGCGCAGCACTTCTTTGCCTTCGATTGTGTAGCCAAACACCGCGTAGCGCCCGTCTAGCATATTGCGTCCAGCAGGTGTCAGCTCAGCTTCAAACAAGAAGAAAAAGAATTGAGAAGAGCCGCCGTTATTATCATCACCGGGGCGGGCGAGTGCCAAACTGCCGTATGAATTGAACGGCAAAATTGGCTCGTCCATATACTGGCCGATCTCTTCTAGGGTGTAACCGTAAATCGGCTCATCGTCACCTTTAACTAAAATTTCCATCGGGATCGCCCGATACTCATTCGTTTTGGGATCAATATAGCCTTCTTCCGGGCCCTCAGGATCGCCCGTTTGAAGCACATAAAAGTCTTCCGCCCGGATGAACGGCATGTCGTCGTAAAACTTTTTACTGACCAGGTCAATAAAGTTACCTGCCGTCACAGGCGCACTGTATCCATCTGCAACTACAGTTACGCTCCCCTTCGTTGTCTCAAATTCCACCGTAGCTCTGCCCTTTAGCTGCGGCAAATTGCTGTACTCTTCAGGCACTTCAAAGGGATAGCCATCTACCATCAGCTCCTCAAGCGCACCCACCTGGTCAAGCAGGTTCTTCCGCTCAATCCAAACTGCTTCTTTGTCTTCGGCTGCGATCGCTGATCTAATGGGCTCTAACCCAGATCTCAAGCTATCGATTATTTCTTCTGCAGCGGCCTGCCGCTCCGCAGGTACCGCGGCCAGAATCGCATCGTGCTTCCGATCCAATAGCCGCTCTACCCTGGTCAAATCTTTCTTGATAGGTCCCCATCGCTTGCTGCGCAACCACTGAGAAATACCTTCTAGCTCGCCTTGAACCTTACGAATTTCTGGACTGTCAATTGGGAGTGAGTAGCGCAATAGCGCTGCACCATCGGTGACCGCGTTACCGGGAGGCAATCCGGCCTGAGCCGGTAAAACAGAGACAGACAGACAAGTCACCACCACCAACAGGCTGAGGCAAATCGTTTTAATAAAACTTTTGATAGGGGAAAGCGAACGATTGGGAGTGCTCGCAGCTTTAATACAGATAGGCTTTCGCAAATTCATGGGGAGACAAAGGACTTATTTGGGAGCGTTCATCTTTGATCTTGCCACAGTCTGACCACCTCAGGCCATGAGCAAGTTACCTCCTGGCTGTACAATGATGGCCGATTGCCTTAGCACTCTTCAGCTATCACCATGATTTCAAGCAACGATTTTCGCACCGGTACCAGCATCGAGATAGATGGCTCCGTATGGCGCGTTGTTGAGTTTTTGCATGTCAAACCTGGCAAAGGCTCTGCTTTTGTACGAACCAAACTAAAGAATGCTGAAACCGGCAGCAACCTTGAACGTACGTTTAGGGCGGGTGAAATGCTGCCTCAGGCGATTCTAGAAAAAAGAAACAAGCAGTATACGTACCGAGATGGCGACGAGTACGTCTTCATGGATATGGAAACCTATGAAGAAAGTCGTCTAAGAGAAGAGCAAATCGGCACAGCAGTCAAATATCTCAAAGAAGAGATGGAAGTCACTGTTCTTACCTGGGAAGAGAAAGTGCTAGAGGTAGAACTCCCTAACTCAGTGACCCTAGAAGTTACCCAAACCGATCCGGGCGTCAAAGGCGACACGGCGACTGGTGGCACTAAACCTGCCACGGTTGAAACGGGTGCACAGGTCATGGTGCCACTATTTATATCTCAAGGCGAGAAGATCAAAATTGATACGCGCAACGATACCTACTTAGGGCGTGAGAGCTAGAAGGAGACGAGGGTTCAACAATCCAGCCTCTCTTTTCAAACACCTTATCTCTAGCATCCCTTTTCTAACCTCTTTTTCTAAGGCCTCTTAAACATGGAGTTTTACAGGTGAATTTCAATGAACTCCGCGAGTTAGTCGCTGCGCTTAACCAGACTGATATCGCTGAGCTGATTCTCAAAAATGCTGAGTTCGAGCTGACATTACGTAAGCCTTCAGCCCTTCAGCCTGACGTAGTCGTTAGTTCTGCAGCCAGTGCGCCAGCGGTACCAGCCGCCGCGCCAATACCTAACGGCGTTGTTCCCCAGACAGCCCCAGCGCCAGCACCAAGCTCGGAGCCTGTATTACCCTCTACGCCAGCGGTTGATCCGTCTCTAGTAGAAATTACTGCGCCTATGGTAGGGACGTTTTACCGCTCACCTGCACCGGACGAATCAGCCTTTGTAGAGGTAGGCGATCGCATCCAATCTGGACAAACCGTCTGTATCATTGAAGCTATGAAGCTGATGAATGAGCTAGAAGCCGAAGTCTCTGGCGAAATCGTCGATATCCTCGTTGAAAATGCAGAGCCTATAGAATTCGGACAGCCGCTCATGCGAGTGCGCCCACTAAAATAAAACCGCTTTAGAAAAACCTATCTAGAGGCCTTTTTACCTAGCCTTCCAATAACCAGCCACTTTAGAGTGTCATGGAGCTCAGTCATTGGTTGATCTGGAATTTGCTATGTTGTAATAGCAGTCAAAGAAGTGCTTAGGCGCTTTTAACATTGCTGTCAGCTGTGTATATACGGTTTTCTACAGCCAAGTGCCCCCTTTTAATAGAAGAAAAGCGCTAGGCTGCTATCTAATAAGATAGAAGGCCTGGTACTAAATGATTTATAGTGCTACGGAATCAGCAGAAGTGCGAAAAAGGATAGCGCTGGCGACATAGCCCAAAGTGTACTTAGGAGGAACGTTATGACAGAAGGCATGATGAAGAATACCGCCCGTCAGGAGCAGTCCAACTCTACAAGACCTGTTTCCTCTCCTTCTTCAACGTCTAGCCGACTGTATCACCGATTAGAAGAAGCCCTACATGCCGGTAGCGAGGTCTGGTTTAGAATGCCTGGCACTCGGCTTGTCGGGATCCCCATCTTTTTAGATGCCGAATATGTAGAAGTTGTAGACGTTGACGTTGCAGAAGGCTTTGAAGACGACGAACTCCCCGATGAACCCTATCAGCGCACCGTTTGGCTCATTCGCCTAGAAGAAATCAGCGCCATTTCCTACGCTACCGATCGCTGGAGCAAAGAGCGCTTCGAGCGTCTGCTAGAGCAGTCGCAAAAAGACGACGGCCCAGCAACCGAGCCTCGATAAAATTCAGCCCACAAGTTTCGAACGCCGTGTTTCTAACGCCGTATTTCTCAGAGAAATACGGCGTTTTATGTTTTATATTGAGGTCTTTCTTTCTCTCTAAGAAGTTCTTTACCTGGCTTCTGAAGCAGCCTGGTTAGATGAGGGCGGAGCCATAACATTCAAGCTACGTAAGTAGCGGCCACCAACCCCAAACAGGAAACCTACATAAGCTAAGAGCTGTAAAAGATAAATATGGTCACGATAGCCAAGCAATGTCTTGAGTAAAACGCCAGGAAACTGCTTGTCGGGAAAGAACGCACTGGTATCCCATAGCTGTGGACCTAAAATGCAGGACTGCTGGCTAATACAAAGATCAAGATCTGGTTTGATAAAGCTAATCGCAGTAAAGGCGGCATCCAGATTCTTGAAGACTGACACGACAAGACCAGCCACGATTAGCAAAAGAAAGATGCCCATTGTTTTGAAAAACAATTTAAGGTCAATCTTTACACCAAATTTGAATAGTGCAAGACCGATCCCAAAGGCACCTGTAAGCCCTGCGGCTGCACCTAAAACCCCTTCCCAACTCTGCTCAAGGTTGCTAAACAAAAACAGCACTGTTTCAAATCCCTCGCGTAGCACCGCAATGCAGACTAGGCTAAAAATACTAATATTCGAGCCCTCTGAATCAGCTAAGGCATTTTTTAGCGACCCTTCGACTTCACCTTTTAGTCCCTTTGCCTGCTGAGTCATCCAAATCAGCATCCAGCTCAACATAACAATGGCGACACTGCCGAACAAAACACCCAATAGAGGTTTCAGTAGCCCCTGAAGGGCTGGCATGGCGTACTGAACCCGGCTCAGAGTCAGACTCAAAAATAAGCCAATTAATACACTGCCGGCAATCCCAGCAGCCACACCAGCATAAACCCACTTATTCAGCTCACTTCGATTGGCCTTGTTCAAACAAGCCAGTACAATCCCTACGACTAAGGCGGCTTCCACGCCCTCACGCAGCGTAATCACAAAAGTAGGAACCGAGAGAGAGAAATCCATGAAACAGCGAAGGAATGGAGTACCTACAATTATGTCAGCTCAGCCCAATCTCCTTCAACCGCTGCTGTAAATACTCGCCCGCAGTCTGTGCCGGAAACATCGGACTACCGCCTGTCTGTTCAACACAATTCGGTAGCGGCGTGAGGTCAAACTCAGGGCGAGGATGAACGAAATAAGGCATAGAAAAGCGGCGCGAGCTCCGCTGAGCTATCGGTTCGCGGCTACTGCTGGAATTGATGACTCGGTGTGTCGTGCTCCGAAGAAGACCATTGCTCAAGGCCTGAAGCATATCGCCAGTATCTACAATAATTTGACCAGGCAGCGTTTTCACAGGTAGCCACTCACCCTGACGGGTCAACAGTTCAAGTCCAGGGGAGGTTGCTTCGCACAGAAGCGTGATTAGATTGATGTCTTCGTGGGGCGCAGCCCTTTGGCTAGCAGGCTCTACGTCCTCTGGAACGGGCGGATAGTGAATGACGCGCAAAATGGTTTGCCCTTCGGCCACCTGGGTAGAGAAAAAGTCTGTAGGCTGCTGTAAATATTGAGCACAGGCTTGCATTAAGGTATGAGCGCAGGCTTCTAGCTGCTCAAACAAGGTGGCCATAACTGGCCGAAACTGAGGAACCTCTCTGGGCCACAGATTATCGGGATAGCTCACCGGATGAGCGGGAAGCCGTTCGCGGCCGAGATGCCAAAACTCTTTCAGGTCAGGAGCGGTGCTATCTTTTGCATGTTCCTTGCCAAAGCAGGTAAACCCCCGCTGGCCTTTTAGCGCGTCAATTTCATATCGCTTTTTAGTCTCCTCTGGCAGTGCGAAAAAGGCTTCGGCCGCGCCATAGGCTGCGTTAATAATCGTTTGTTCTACGCCATGGTTAACTAACGCGAAAAACCCGTATTCAGCAAGCGCGTTGCCAAAACCTTCAACAAAATCATCTGGGCACTCACCGTGAGTAAACGTTTCTAAATCGAGGATAGGAATCGTTTTAGCAGTCATGGCCGTAGCGTTTTACTTTTTTCACTCACCTCAGGAAAAGTCATAGTAACAGCTCTGAGAAGCGAGAATTGACGGCTGGGATACATCTTTTTTGTTACAAAAGATACGTTTTGAGGGCAAATACCGATGAACCTATCAGCCTCGCTTGCTTGTCATCATTAGAGAAACGGGCGGTTATAGAAACGAGTGGTTGCCGACAGCGGAGTATCCAAAGGACCGGAGGTGAAATTCAAGCCAACGACAGCAAGCGTGTTCACTGAAGCGGTAGAATTTACAAAGGTTCATATATCTTTAGCTTCTTGTGCTGCTGGGACGCTTCGGCTTTGAGCGTTTCTATCGGCGAAACTAGAAGAATGTACGGGGCAAGGCGGCTAACTTTTTAACGGCGATTGAATGGCTTTCTTAAAATCTCTGTTCGTTGATAAATTTTTATCGGTTTGGTGGGCAGTCGTCACGCTGCTGTTGGCGCTGCCGTTTGCCGTCTGGCTATTCAATGTTGCCGCGGCTCCTGCGCAGGCTAATAACTGCCGAACCTTTACAGGGCATCAGGTTTGTATTCAAGACATTCGTCGCAGTGCTAAAAGCTACTGGGAATATCGCACAGTCGTCAGCATTGACGATGTCAAGCAGCCACTAGAACTGTACAACTGCCGCGATCGCACGCGCATTCTTGCCAGTGACGGTACCATTGTGCCTTTTCTTACTGGAAAAACGGGCGATTGGGTGTGCAGTCTCACCACCCCGACTCGATCGAAGCGAATTAGAGAACGAGGCGAAATTACTATCCGCTAAAGGTCGCTGCTAAAAGCGGCTATGAAAAGCGATTCGTCAGCTAGAGACCACCGGCTCATTTCGAGCGGCCAAAAGCGCCAGCGCACTCTCTAACGTGTCGGCCTCCTCCACGGGCTTATCCGTCCGCCAGCGCAAAATTCTTGGGAAGCGCACTGCAACGCCAGACTTATGCCGCTTCGACTCAGCAATACCCTCAAAGCCAATCTCAAAGACATGCGACGGGGCGACAGATCGCACCGGGCCAAATTTCTCGATAGTGTGACGACGAATCCATCGGTCTAGTTTTTCAATCTCGGCATTATCCAATCCTGAATAAGCCTTGGTAAAGGGCACTAGCATCCTGTTCTCTCCCTGACCTTGCCACAGCGCAAACGTATAGTCCGTAAAGAGATTCGCCCTTTTACCCGATCCGGCTTGGGCGTAAATCATCACCGCATCTAGTGTCATCGGATCAACTTTGTGCTTCCACCAGTAGCCTCGCTTGCGGCCTACCAGGTATAGGCTGTCTTTCGCCTTTAGCATCAGACCTTCAGAGCCGTATTCTCTAGATCGCGATCGCCACTTCTCCAAATCTTCAAAGGTCTCAAACGGCAGCGGCTGCGCATAGCTGATAAACGCATTGGGATGCGTATCGATCACACCTACTAGGGCTGCACGGCGCTCTGACAAAGGCTGCGATCGCACATCTTCGCCATCTATTTCCAGAAGATCGTAGGCAATAAAATGAACTGGATTTTCGGCCATTAGCTTCTTGCTAACCTTTTTTCGGCCTAGCCGCTTCTGCAAAAAGTTAAAATCCAACGGTCTATTACCGTCCCAGCAAACAATTTCTCCATCTAATACCGTGCCATCCGGCATCTCTCCAACCGCCGACTCAAATTCAGGAAACTGATGGGTAATCAAGTCCTCTCCTCGCGACCAGGTAAACAGCTGCCGATCGCGATAAATCAGCTGCGCTCGAATCCCATCCCACTTCCACTCTGCCTGCCAGTTATTAGCTGTAGTTGCCGTTAACTCATCGGCAAACTTCTCCACATCAATCGGAGAAGCCAAAAAGAATGGATAGGGCCGACTTGGACTCGCGTCGGCCTCATCTGAATCAATCAGCGACCGATAAAAATCGCCCGTTGTCTCAATATCACCCATCAAACGATGAGCCAGCACCGCCTCTGTTAAGCCATATTCAGCCGCCAGCGCTTTAATCACCAGCTTGGTGCTTGCACCCACCCGAAACGCACCCGTCAGCACCTTGTTCAGCACAAAAATTTCGTCATCTTGCAAATTGGCCCACCAGTCCACCACGAGTCGCTTTAGCTTTTCTGGATCCTGCTTCTCCAAGTTTTTCACCTGAGGAATGACGCTTTCTAGCCACGCATGCAGAGGCATATTACTATTTGCCGTAGAAGCACCCGTGGCTTCTACAGGCGTGTCACGTAGCAGCAGCGCGATCGTTTCAGCCGTATCCCCAACGTGAGCAGCACTCTCTTCAAACAGCCACTCTGGCAGATCAGAAATCTGTAAAAAAATCTCTCGTAACACCCGCGAAGTAATCAGCCGCTTACGCGTTTTTCCCATTAGCAAATAGAGCGCCCACACCGCATTTTCGGGTCGCTCATCATGAAAATATTGCTGCAAAGCCTTGACTTTTTCATTAGTCGATGTTGTTGCATCTACCGATTGAAACAGGGCCGTAAATCGTCTCATATGCTTTGGGTTTGGTAGATTGAGCCATTCATTAAATCATTCACAAGCATTTACAAAACTGGAGGGGACACCCTTTAAGATGTTAAAGTTCGCAACATTTTGATATATCCAGATTAATTGTATTTATGGGGCCATCGAAATCTTCTGACGCTAACTCGGCTAAAAAAGGTGCGACTCCAAAGTCTGCTATGAAAAAAGCAAATGCAAAAGCCAGCAGTGCTGACAAATCATCTAAAAAGCAGATCGAGGAGTTACCTAGCAAAGAGAACGAACTGACTAATGACACTGGCGTAGACGTCAATGCTGGGTCAGATAGTGGTACTGCTGATACAGTTGATACATTGACTTCAGAAAAATCATCGGATCTATCTGGCAATCTATCTGGCAGAGCGCTATCCGATCAGGCGCTGTCTGGCCAAAAAGAGGCGAGCAAGCCCAGCTATAAAAAAAGTAAAGCAAAGCTAGTTGGCAGACCTAGCACGCGAACAGTCACTAAGCGCAAGTCTCAAGCTCAAAGCAATCCTGCAACAGAGCCAGAAAGCCTAGCTTTTTCAGAGGCCCTTCTAGAGGTAGACTCGCCCAGCGCTAACGCCGCCGAAAAGGCAGCTCCGCCAATGATTGATTCCCAGACAAGTAAGCCTACTGCCCCTTCTTTTGGCCTGTCGACAAGCCAATTACCTGTGAATCAAAGTAGCGATCGCATTGCCATCTTTATCGATGGATCCAACCTGTTTTACGCGGCCTCCCACCTCAATATAGAAGTGGACTATCGCCGCTTACTATCCTCTTTAGTTAGAGGTCGCAGGCTGCTGCGCGCTTATTTCTACACAGGGGTTGATCCGCAAAATGAAAAGCAGCGCGGCTTTTTGCTGTGGCTCAACCGTCACGGCCACCGAGTTGTCAGCAAGGAATTGACGCACCTGCCTGACGGCTCTCGTAAGGCCAACATGCACGTAGAAATGGCCGTGGATATGATGCGCATTGCAGAATACTGTCCCAACATTACGCTGCTCGGGGGCGATGGGAATTTGGCCTATGCGCTGCAAGTGTTAAGCCAGCGTGGCACGTTTATTGAAGTGGTTAGCCTGCAGTCGATGACGAGTGATAGCTTAATTGACCTCGCAGATTCCTACACGGACTTAGCAGATTTGCGAGACAACATTAAACGCTAACGCTTTAGGCGCCGCATCAGATTAATCAAGAGCCATCTCTCCCGTCAGAAAGAGACGCCTTAGAGACGCCTTTCTAAAACTTAAAAGCCCTTGTTCAGAGCGTTCTGAACAAGGGCTTTTAAGTAACAAAGGGCTTTTAAGTTCTCAAGTTTTCGCTTAGGACCCTTAGCCTAATTTTTAGCTTGAGCGCTACTTAGCCGACTTCTTACGCTCTACTCGGGCCACTGCCAAACAAGCGGCTGCGATCACAACCCCACCTGCAGCCGCCCAAGGCGAACTCGCATAGTGAATGTCACTGCCACCGCGGTCAATCACACCGCCACTCGCCATCAGGTTTTCATCAATCCCCTCTTCGGTCACGGGAATGGTCAAAATGTCTTGATGGCCTGCTCGCTCAATGTTTACTTCCCAATCACCGCTGATCGCTTCGTCAGGCGCAAAAGTAAATCGACCCTGGCTATCTGTGACACCGGTCACCCGAGCTCGAAAAGGTTGATCGGGCGCGTAAACGCTAACCTTAGCACCTTTAAGCGGCTCGCCGTTGCCAAAGGTCGTTCTCAGCTCAAGGCTCTCTTCAGCCGATTGATCGTTTAAAAAATAATTGGTCTGGACCTGATGCGCCATCACCTTAGTAGGCAATGCGGCTAAACCAACCGCCGCCAGCATCAAAAGTTTACTTGAGAAGCGTGTGTTGTGGAGGAGTGTCTGTTTCATAGAATTGCCCGCTTTTGGGAACGCGTCAAAACGCTTAAAAAGGTTAGCTTTTATTAAAGCTTGGAGGTTTTCAACAACAATAGGTTTTTAGCAAAAATTCTCGAACGTATCCTAATGAGCGCGACCTAAATTAGGATTGCCCAATAGTGACTCAGACCTAACAAGGCCGCTCGATATTGGTAGCTCGACTTATAGTATGCCTCTCTGTTGATTATACGCAGTAGTCGCAGGCCAATCAGAGAACTGGCCTCGCGAGCAAAAAGTTAATCGGCAGGCAAGGCTAACCGGCAGGCAAATTTAATCGACAGGCAAGTCAGCCAAGTCCTTTGCATCCCATTTCAGAACAGAGGCTTCAATGCCTTCTGTTTGCTTACGCTTTGAGTCAGCCTCAAACCAGGCAATGATTTGCTCGTTGTTCAAAGCCTCTACCGTCGTACCAATATCTTTAGCAATGTAAAGCAGCAGCTTTCCAGTAGAGAGCGTTAGCCGCGTTAGAAACTTTTCAGGCGTTGTCAGCAAAGCCGCGTCGACCGCAGCAGATTCTTCTTCAGTTAGAAATTGTAACGTCATGATTCTTTTGCCTTTACCAGATAGCCGCACTGATGCTCCCCGTTGACCAGCCAGTGCGTGCGCTCGACAGAACAGTCAGGCAGTGCGATCGCAAACATCGCTAGCTCATGGCCGCAAACCATCGGATACGACTCTGCTATTTGTGCGATCGCGCAGTTATACTCCGTAATCACAAAAGCAGCAGGTGCATCTTTAGCGCCGTTTGCCTCTCCATCCGCCTTTTCATTAGCTTCTGGCGCTGGGTAGCACTCAGCCATATAGCCTTCCGCCTGGCGCAGCTCCACTAGGGCCTGCATGCGATCTGCTAGAGGTGCATCACCGAGCTTATCGCGATACGCCTTTGCCTTATTCTGCCACTGCTGCTTCAGTAGCTTACTCACATGCTCAGGGCCCATCGTATCAGCCACTGTATTTAGCAAAGACAGCGCGAACTGATCGTACTGGTCAGGAAAATGCTCGCGCCCTTTACGGCTTAGCTTGTAGACATGATTGGGGCGGCCGATGCCTTCTTGACTTGTCTGATGTTCAATCAGCTCACTAGACTCTAAATTTTTAAGGTGACGGCGAATCCCTTGTGGCGTCACCTCAAGGTGGTCGGCGATTGCCCCTGCTGTCGCCGTCCCGTGCTTCAGCAAAAACCGCAAAATAGCGTCCTTCATCGACGTTGAAGAACTCGTCGATCCAGAGGCCGCCTGCGAGCCCGCCTTTCCGCTCGCCTTTCTGGCGGCAGAAGCAGTAGTCGATTGAGAAGTCTCTTTCTGGCGCACAAATCTCCTTAGATTGGGGCAGATCAACAGCAGCCCACATCACGCTACGAATCAACGGTCAGAAGCACTCAAAACGATGCAGCATAAGGCCCAAAGCAAGACCCGAAACAAGGCATCAAACAAAGCCTACAAGCAAAAACTTGCTCTACATCAAACTAGCTCAGAAGTCTAGAACTGTGTTCACAATACTTTAGAAACACATTTGTTGCTAAAGTCATGCAAGTACAGTAACCTTATTTAACATAGTTAAACAACACAACTGTTGCTTTAAGTATATAACGGCTGACTGCGATGGCTGACCTCAATTGTCAGACAACTCAATTGTTAGACAATATGTTTGTTAGACAATGTATGTTGGGCAATGACGGTTGGACACTGGCCGATAGACACTAGCCAACATATGGGTCAGCCATATGGCTGGGTCAGACATATGGCAGATAGTCAGCCTCCCGTAACCTAGCAACAGCCCCGAACACAGGCCACCTCCCACAGGATCTCGTAACATGAGCACTAGCAAACCTCTTCAAGGCTCCGATAAAAGTCTCGAAATCATGCGGAACTTTGCCCAGAGTTACGCCAAGCGAACCGGCACGTACTTCTGCCAGGACTTAGGCGTCACGGCAGTCGTGATTGAAGGTCTCGCTAAGCACAAGGACGATCTCGGTGCACCGCTTTGCCCCTGCCGTCACTACGAAGATAAAGAGGCCGAGGTCAAAGCCACCTATTGGAACTGCCCATGCGTGCCGATGCAAGAGCGTCAAGAGTGCCACTGCATGCTCTTTCTAACCGAAGACAACCCTTTCTCAGGCACCGAGCAAAAAATCAGCTTCGAGCAGATTAGAGAAGAAACCAGCGCTGTCAAATCTTAGGCCCCAGAGTCTCCAAGCTCTAATCTCCAAGCTCTAGTCTCCAAGCTCAGTCTTACTGAACTTCTGATATCAGAATTTTCCCTCTTCAGAAACTTCAGACTTTAGAAACTTCAGACCTTAGAGGTTCAGCGCTTTTCTTCTCTAGTCTCGCTCATTTCACCCTCACCCTATTGTTTACCTAGCTTAGGCATCGTTTACTCCCATGAGTTCTAGCGTTCAGTCCGTTGTTAGTCAGCCTTACAAATACGGCTTCGTTACAGACATCGAATCCGATAGCTTGCCCCGTGGCTTGAGTGAAGATGTCGTCCGGGCCATCTCTGCCAAGAAAAACGAGCCTCAGTTCATGCTGGACTTTCGGCTAAAGGCCTATCGCCGCTGGCTGACGATGGAAGAACCCGCTTGGCCCAACGTAAAATATCCGCCAATTGATTACGACGACATCGTTTACTACTCCGCCCCCAAGCAGTCAGAGAAAAAGCTCGACAGCCTTGACGATGTCGATCCGGCACTGCTCGAAACGTTCGATAAACTTGGCATCTCCATCAACGAGCAAAAGCGCTTAGCCAATGTTGCGGTTGATGTTGTGTTCGATAGCGTTTCTATCGCCACCACCTTCAAAGAAGACTTGGCCAAGCACGGCGTTATCTTTTGCTCTATTTCAGAGGCAATTCATGAACATCCCGAGCTGGTCAAAAAGTATTTGGGCACCGTGATTCCAACGGGGGACAACTACTTTGCCGCGCTAAACTCAGCGGTATTTTCCGACGGGTCTTTTGTCTACATTCCAAAAGGCGTCAAGTGCCCAATGGATCTATCGACCTACTTCCGTATGAATAACGGTGACACAGGTCAGTTCGAACGTACGCTGATCGTGGCGGAAGAAGGCAGCTCGGTAACCTACCTAGAAGGCTGCACAGCGCCGATGTACGACACCAACCAGCTGCACGCAGCCATCGTAGAGCTGGTTGCCCTAGACAATGCTGAAATTAAGTACTCCACGGTACAAAACTGGTTCGCAGGCGATGAAAACGGCAAAGGCGGCATTTATAACTTTGTGACTAAGCGTGGCCTGTGCAAAGGTGTCAACTCAAAAATCTCTTGGACTCAGGTGGAAACCGGCTCAGCTATTACCTGGAAGTATCCCAGCTGCGTGCTAGTGGGCGATAACTCAGTGGGTGAGTTTTACTCTGTTGCGCTGACTAATAACTACCAGCAGGCCGATACTGGCACCAAGATGGTGCATGTGGGCAATAACACCCGCAGCACGATTATCTCTAAGGGCATCTCTGCAGGTAAGTCTAAAAACAGCTATCGCGGTCTAGTTCAGGTCAATCCAAAAGCAGAAGGCGCTCGCAACTACTCGCAGTGCGATTCCATGCTACTTGGCGATACCTCTAACGCCAACACCTTTCCTTATATTCAGGTTCAAAACAGCACGGCTCAAGTAGAGCACGAAGCCTCCACATCCAAAATCGGAGAGGATCAGCTGTTTTACTTTGCTCAGCGAGGTATTTCTCCAGAAGACGCTGTTTCGATGATTATCAGCGGGTTCTGTCGAGATGTCTTTAACGAGCTACCCATGGAATTTGCAGCAGAAGCCGACAAGCTCCTAAGCCTCAAGCTAGAAAACTCTGTTGGATAAACTTTCATAGTCTCTCTTCGCTCTTTTGCTCCTTTTCCCCAGATTTGCCCCTTTCCCCAGCAATGATCAACGACAACGCTAAAACTATCCTTTCCGTTCGTAACCTTCACGCCAGCGTTGAGGGCACTGAAATTCTTAGAGGCCTTAATTTTGAGGTCAAAGCAGGCGAGATTCACGCCATTATGGGTCTCAATGGTTCAGGTAAAAGCACATTTTCTAAGGTGCTAGCAGGCCATCCTGACTACGAGGTAACCGCTGGCGAAATCATCTTTCAGGGCCAAGATCTGTTAGCGCTAGAGCCTCATGAGCGGGCTAATGCAGGCATATTTCTAGCGTTTCAGTACCCGCTCGAAATTCCGGGTGTAAGCAACCGAGATTTTCTAAGGGTTGCTTACAACGCTCATAGAAAGGCTAGGGGTGAGGAGGAAATTGATGTCTTCGACTTTGACGATTTGGTTGAAGAGCGCTCCGAAATTGTCAAGATGGACGTGAGCTTTTTGGACAGAAGCGTCAACGAGGGCTTCTCTGGCGGCGAGAAAAAGCGCAATGAGATTCTTCAGATGGCACTCTTACAGCCAACGCTATCCATTCTTGATGAGACCGATTCAGGGCTGGATATCGATGCGCTAAAAACCGTGTCTGGCGGGGTAAATCAGCTTAGTACGGCTGATAATGCAACCGTGCTGATTACTCACTATCAGCGCCTGTTGAACTATGTCGTGCCCGACTATGTTCATGTCATGTGCGGCGGCCACATTATTAAAACGGGCGGTAAGGAGCTGGCTCTAGAGCTGGAGTCTCGCGGCTATGACTGGCTCACTGCCCAGGAGGCTGTCGTCTAAGTCATGACAAAATCAATCAGCACAACTAACGTTTCTGCCAGCGCAGTCAATCGGGCAACGTATCTAAAGCATTTATTGACGCAGGCGTCAGCCGCAGCTGATGAATCGACGCTGCCGTTGAAAGCGCTTCGAGATCAGGCGATCGCAACTGTGAGCGATCACACCTTTCCCTCTGGCCGCGACGAAGAGTGGCGGTTCACCGACCTCTCGGACATGCTGAGTCTGCCCTTTCAAAGAGCTGCTAAGGGTACAGACGCTCACCAGCTAGCCTTCTCTGCTGTTCAAAGCGATTATCAGCTAGCCAGCCTTAACGGCCACTATCGCTCGTCTGACTCCAAGACTCTCAAGCAGGCTGGCGTAGTCGTAGCACCGCTTTCTGAGCTTCTACAGTCGCCTGACTACACACAAAAGCTAGAGGCCATTGTTTCTAGTCGATTAGCCCAGTTGCAGGGGGCTGAGGAAGTCTTTACCGCGCTCAACACAGCTGGCTTCACAGATGTGATGGTGGTATGGCTTGCGGCCGATCAGGTGATTGAAGAGCCCGTGTGTGTGGTTAGAGAATCTGAAGGAGAGGCGATCGCGCATCTGCGCACCCTTGTCATCGCTGAAAGGCACGCGAAGCTTACGCTTGTTGAATCTTTCTCTGGCACAGGCGAAGCAACTCGCTGCAATACTAGCGTCACCGAAATCTGGCTAGCAGAAGGCGCGCAGGTCAATCACGTTCGTCTTCAAGACGAAAGCGCTGAGACCTTTCACATTGCGAAGACAGCTGTTGACCAAGCGGCTAACAGCCGCTATCAGTGCACCGCTATCGATCTTGGCGCAAAACTCTCACGCCACCATCTAGAGGTTTATCAGTCGGGGCCACAGACCGATACCCACATGTATGGGCTAAGCGCATTAGGCGATCGCCAGCTCGCAGACACCCACAGCCTGCTGACCCTGATTCATCCGCACAGCAGTGCCACCCAAATCCAAAAAAATATTGTTGATGATAAGGCCCATGCAGTCTTCAACGGCAAAGTCTTTGTCGCACAGACCGCGCAGCTCACTGACGCCGCTCAGCTCAACCGCAACCTGATGCTTTCTAACAAAGCGCGAATTGACACCAAACCCGAGCTAGATATTGTGGCCGACAACGTCAAATGCGCTCACGGTGCCACCGTCAGTCAGCTACAGCCCGATGAAGTCTTTTATCTTCAAAGTCGTGGCATTTCTGCTGAGCAAGCACAACGCCTTTTGCTCTATGGCTTTGCGATGGAAATCGTAGAAAAAATCTCTATTGAATCTCTTCGTCAGAGCTTGAGCGATCGCCTCACCGAGTGGGCCCAATAACCTGATCCATTGCTCATCAGTTCACGCCAGCTCAAGCCGCCTCTTAACAAAATCCTTCCTCACGACTTCCCCTTCATATCTTTCCTCTGCATGCCGCTATGACCGCTACCATCGTCACCCAACCGCTGCTCGCCAATGAAGTCCGTGCTGATTTTCCGATTCTGGCTCAGCAGGTCAACGGCAAACCGCTGATCTATCTAGATAACGCCGCCACTTCGCAAAAGCCCCAGGCCGTTCTAGACGCTATGCTGCACTACTATCAGGCAGATAATGCCAATGTGCACCGGGGCGTTCATACCCTCAGCGGCCGAGCGACTGAAGCGTACGAAGGCGCTCGTGATAAGGTTGCAGCCTTTGTCAACGCCGCCTCTCGCGATGAAATTGTCTTTACCCGTAACGCCAGCGAAGCCATTAACCTAGTGGCCTACGCCTGGGGCCTTAGCAATCTAGAAAAAGGCGACGAGGTTGTCCTCTCCGTAATGGAGCACCATAGCAACCTTGTGCCCTGGCAGCTAATTGCTCACAGGACAGGCGCTGTGCTGAAGCATGTGCCGCTGACAGACACTCAAGAATTTGATACAGAGGCTTTTCATAGCCTGGTAACCAATAAAACTAAGCTGATTGCGGTCAATCACGTCTCCAATACGCTTGGCTGTATCAATCCAGTTGATGAAATCGTCGCAACGGCACGTAAATATGGCGCCCGTGTACTCATTGATGCCTGCCAGAGCGTGCCACATATGCCAGTTGATGTGCAGGCACTCGGATGCGACTGGCTGGTCGCCAGCGGCCACAAAATGTGCGGACCGACAGGTGCAGGCTTTTTATACGGCAAGCTCGACGTGCTGAAATCTATGCCGCCTTTTTTAGGCGGTGGCGAAATGATTCAAGACGTTTCACTTACCACCTCAACCTACGCAGAGCTGCCTCATAAGTTTGAAGCCGGAACCCCAGCGATCGCAGAAGCCGTTGTACTGGGCGCGGCGGTTGACTACCTCAACGGCATAGGGATGCAGCGCATTTCTGACTACGAGCACGTGCTGACCGCCTACCTATACGAGCAGATGAGCAAAGTCGAGCAGGTTACCCTTTACGGTCCTAAGCCTGAAGCTGATGGGTCCGGGAGAGCGGCGATCGCAACTTTCACCGTAGAAGGCGTCCATGCGCAGGATCTATCAACCTTTCTTGACCAATCTGGTGTGGCGATTCGCTCTGGGCATCACTGCACCCAGCCACTGCATAAAATCCTGGGCGTTGACTCTACCGCCAGAGCTAGCCTGTACTTTTACAACACCCCTGCCGAAATCGATACATTTATCACCGCGCTGCAAGAAACTATTGACTTCTTTGGCAATATCTTCGATTAAAGCGTCGTAGCCAGATACAGGCTTCCAGACCGGTATTAGCCAAAACGATAGTTTTTCCTAGCTCAAGGCACCCTATGGGCACATAAGCGAGTAAGCATAACCTGAGGGGTGGACCTAAGGGCCGTGCTCGCTGGCTTGGTGATCTGTCGCTGCAATACCTGTGCCTAACTCTGAACTTAAATCAGCTAAAAAGCTAGATCTCATTGTTCAAAACTCGCCGCTAGCGATGATCGAGTGGACCAGCGATTTGATCATTTTGGGTTGGAATGCAGCGGCGGCCAAGCTATTTGGCTGCGTTGAAGAAGAATCTATTGGCGAAAAAATTGACGAGCTCATGGCCCAGCGCCAGATAGTCAATTTAGGTTCAGACGATTGGCAAAGCTGCGACCCAGCCGGTATTCTTCGAGCGCATACCGGACCCGGCGGCCAAAAGATCTGCCGCTGGTTCAATACACCTTTTACCGTTAAAGGAAAGCGCTTTGGCACCCTATCGACTGTCGTTGATGTCACTCAGCGGACGGCACTTTCGAACGAAGAATTGCGATCGCAGCTGCAAGCGCGTACCAGGGTGCTGAAACATACAACCGCAAGACTGCAATCTGCCATCAGTGAGCGAGCTAAAACCTCCGCCGCCTTACACGAAAGTGAAAGCCGGCTGCAAAGCTTGGTCACCCATATGCCCGGTGTCTTGTACCAGTTTTGCCTACACAGCGATGGCCGCTACAGCGTGCCGTATATTAATCACGCCTGCGAAGAAATCTACGAGCTAAGCGCCGAAACTATCCAAAATACGCCGGCCGCTTTATACGAGCTCATCGATCCTAAAGACAGGCTTGGCCTAGAACTGTCGATGCGCGCGTCCGCAGAAAAACTGTCAGCCTGGAATTCTGAGCATCGTCTAACCACGCCTAGCGGAAAAGCAAAGTGGGTGCAAATGGCATCTAAACCGCAGCCTATGCCTACGACTGGCAGCATCCTTTGGTCAGGGGTCATTATCGATATTACCGCCCGCAAGCAAGCCGAAGCCAAGCTGCAAACCTCAGAAACTAAACTGCGATCGCAAACCAAGCAGCTAAAAGCGACCCTTACAAAACTTAAGCACACCCAGGTCAAGCTCGTTCAGAGCGAAAAAATGTCTTCACTGGGTCAGCTAGTTGCAGGCATCGCTCACGAAATTAATAATCCAGTCAACTTTATCTACGGTAACCTCGCACACATCAAAGACTACACCCAAGATATGCTGAAGCTCATTCGGCTGTATCAGGCACACTACCCCACACCCAACTCAGCGATTCAAACCCTCACCAGCGACTTGGACCTAGACTATGTCATCAACGATTTACCCAAGCTGATCGATTCCATACATCTAGGCACGAAGCGCATCCGCAAAATCGTACTCTCACTGCGCAATTTTTCCAGGCTAGATGAATCAGAGCTAAAGCAGATCGATATCCATGAGGGCCTAGAAAATACCCTAATGATTCTCAGCAGTCGACTCAAAGCGAATGCATCGAGAGGTGAAATCAAAATTGTGAAAGCCTACGAGCGTATCCCAACCGTCTACTGCTACGCCAGTCAGCTCAATCAAGTCTTTATGAGCATTATGGTCAACGCGGTAGACGCCATTGACGAAGCTAGTAAATCGAATCCTCAGTCTCAGAACACCTCAGCTCACCAAATTGTGCTGCAAACGTTTCAAAAGCACATTGATAGCACCGCTGATTCAAGCGCTTCAGAACGTCACATTGTTATTCAAATTACTAACAGCGGCCCGCCAATTCCCAGTGACATTAGTTCGCGAATGTTCGACCCTTTTTTCACTACAAAAGCGGTGGGTAAAGGGACCGGTATGGGATTAGCTATTAGCTATCAAACCATCGTTGATTTGCACAAAGGAACGCTTGAATACACACAAACAGCAGACGGTTGCCCAATTTTCACAATAGAAATTCCAGTCACACAAGCAATCTAGTATGGCTCTAAAAGTTTATAGATAATCACCTGTTGCATCCGTCGTCCAAGCGAAATCTGTTAAGACAATCTCATTGTCTAAAATCACGCTTTAAAGACCACGACAAAAACCACAACAAAAACCACGATAAAAACCACGACAGAGCGGCCATCAATCTAACGAGAAAAGTCAGGAAGCACCTTTGTTTTTCCGTGGCATATAGAGTTGAACGTTTAGGCCAAACGACGGGCATCCTAAAGGTATGAAAACGCGCACTGGGGATGGATGCTTACCTGGCAAACAGCCATCTGCATTCAGCTGTTTGCCAAGCACTTCGCTTTACAAAACACCAGTTGTAGCTATTTGGTTGTGGCATAAGCAAAGTGCAGGAAGCCTAAGTAAAAAGAATGTCAATTCTCTCAGAGCAATCTGCGCCGTCACAGGGGCCTCACTCGTCTGGACGTGCCGGCTCTCATCAGTCGACACCGCTTGGACCAACGGCTTTGCCAGTTCAGCCAGCCGCCGACTGTACCGCCAGTAGCCCAACCGCACAAACGACCGCACTCACACCGTCAAAAAGCATTTCTCAGCCAGATATCTTATCGTCCCCGGCATCCGAGCCCCTGTCCGCTTCGCTATCCGCATCAAAACAGCAGCAGCTACAGCAGCTCTGTCAAAACGCCGCTCTTTACAACAGCGAACTGACCGTAGCAACTGCCGTTATCACGAAAGCCGCCGTTGAAATTATAGGCGCCGATCGAGCGAGTCTGTGGTTTTATGACACCGACGACTGCTTCAAACTCTCCAATCGCTACGATGCGACAGCACAAGCCCACAGTAGCGACCTAAAAATTGCGATCGCAGAGCACACGCCATACATCGAAACGCTGAGCGATCGCGACTGCCTGCTCATAGAAGACACCAGCCAGATGCAGACGGTCATTCGGTGCTTGATACAGGCCAATCTGCTTCTAGCGGGTGCTTTTCTAGAAGTACCTATTAGGGTTCGAGCCCAGCTAGTAGGATTCCTTTGGTGTGAGCGTAAGTCAGCCTATCAGTGGAGTGCGCTAGAGCAGGCCAGCGCAGTTTCTATTGCCCTGCTGAGTGCTACCACTTTCGACTCACAGCAGCAGCGCTCACTGACCCATACGCTTAGCCACCATCGTCGCCAGCTCAAACGAGAAACCATTGAACGAGAGCAAGCTGAACAAGCCTGGCAAGAGAGCCAACGATTTATTCAAGGCATCATTGACGCCAGTACAAATATACTCTATGTAGATAGCTTCGCCGATGGCAGCAACTTTTACATCAATCGATGGATACAAAATGTTTTAGGCTACACGCCTGGCGACCTGCAAAAGCTAGGACCGCATTACCTGGAGCAGCTTGTCCACGCAGATGACAAAGCGCTCATGGCGGCGGAACGTCGTAAGCTCTCTTACATCAACGACGGAGAAGTCGTCGAGAATGAGTACCGGTTCCGTCATCGCCGAGGCAACTGGCGCTGGCTGCTGTGTCGAGAAACGGTTTTTCAGCGAGATGTAAATGGTCAGCCGACTCAAATTTTTGGTACTGCAACGGATATCACCAAACGAAAGCACGCTGAAGTTGCCCTAAAAGAATTCAACGAAGAACTCGAACGGCTCGCCCGCATGGACGGACTGACTCAGGTCGCTAACCGCCGCTCATTTGATGAGCACCTGGAAAAAGAGTGGGAGAATGTCAAAAATGGTGGGTCAGCACTGTCACTGATTTTGTGCGACATCGACTACTTCAAAAGTTTCAATGACACCTACGGACATCAGGCAGGCGACGTCTGCCTCAAAAAAGTCGCCAAGGCCCTCGAAAAAGCGGTTAAACGGAATACAGATAGAGTGGCTCGCTATGGCGGCGAAGAATTTGCCATTATCTTGCCAAATACAAATTTAGCAGGCCTCAAAAAAGTCGCTATAGATATCCAAACAGCAGTGAAGCAGCTTGGCATATTGCACAGTCAATCAGAAGTCAGTGATTACGTTACGCTTAGCTTAGGCTTATCGCTGATTACCTCAACTAAGGATGCGCGTCCTGATATGCTGATAGCCGCAGCCGATCAGGGCCTTTATCAGGCCAAGTACGAGGGTCGCGATCGCTTTTGCCTAAGCTTCATCGAAGGCACAATCGAAGGCTGAGTAGACTGTCTGCAATAATGCTATGAAAACCAACGCCGTCCGCATTTTGGACACGCTGGGGATTGACTACAAGCTTCTGAGCTACACAGTTGATCCAGACAATTTGGTCGCAACGGCCACTGCCGAAAAACTGGGCTTACCTGCCGATCAAGTTTTCAAAACGCTGGTTGTAAAAGGTGATAAGCAGGGAATTGCCCTAGCTGTGCTGCCCGCTAGTTTTCACCTAACTCTAAAAAGCCTGGCAAAACTTAGCGGCAACCGCAAGGTAGAGACTGTTCCACTCAAGCAGGTACAGCCTTTGACAGGATATATTCGTGGCGGCGTCACTGCGATCGCCTGCAAAAAACCCTATCCCGTCTTCCTAGACGAATGGGCCGACCTCTACAAACAAATCGCCGTTTCTGCTGGCATCCGTGGGCAAATGGTTTTACTTAAAACCGCAGACTATATCACCGCGACTAACGCAACTATTGGTGCGATCGCGACCGAACAGTGAACGCCGATACTAACGCTGAATCAAAAACATGTATCCTCGCCCCCGAATCGTCACAATAAACTTGGGGTCACGGGCCGTATCGTTGAGCTTTATTCGTAGCCGAGAGATGTGAACATCTACAGTTTTGGTATCTGACGCGCTGCTCGCGTCATAGCCCCACAAAGACTGCAAAATATCACCTCTAGAAAAAATATGTCCTGGCTTACTGGCCAGCAGTGAAAGCAAGCGAAACTCTATCTCAGTCAAGCGCAAGTGATGGCTGCCAATATAAGCTCGGCGGGCATTGAGATCGAGGGTTAACCGGCCAACTTCTAAGACTGAACGATGAGAGACCTGTGAGGTCAGCGTGTACTTACTAGCTCGCTTAGGTACCCGCCTGAGAATAGAACGGATCCGAGCAATCAACTCCTTGGTTGAGAACGGCTTCACAATATAGTCATTGGCACCCATCTCTAGTCCTGTCACTCGATCCGAAGAGCTGCCAAGCACCGTCGCCAGAATAATCGGCACATCTGAAACCGCTCGCAGCGCCTGACACACCTGTAATCCATCCAACTTAGGCATTAAGACATCTAAAACAACCAGGTCAATGTCCTCAGCAGCTGCCCGAAAACTATCTACGGCTTCTTGCCCGTCGGCAACGGCAATTACCTGATAGCCGACGCTTTTAAGACTATTGGCAAGAGCGGTTCGAGTGCGAAAGTCGTCTTCAGCAATTAGGATCGTGTAACTTGGCTTACTCACTGTAGCAATTTATAAAATTTGGTTTTGAAAAGGTCGAGCGAAAAAAGCGATCGCAAAAATTGAATGGAAAGATCTAGCAAAAGAGCACTGCTGGCTCAAGAACTGGTCCAATGACTGGTGCAATAACTGGTCAAATGACTAAGCTGCAAGCGTTGAGTCATCTAAAAAGTTAAGACCAGGCACCAATTGCACGATTGCGAGATCGGCAAGGCTGTCAGCTAGATGTCCTTACTAATAGGTGACCAGTAATTATTTTCTGAAAAATGAATGCGCTCAGACGACAGCCTTTGGTCGGGCTACCACATGAAGGCAACAGTGAAATGCTCGCAACTACCGGCAACGGCACCTACCAGCAGCTAAATCTAACTGTCCAATCACTAAAGCCGTTTACTCAGCAGAACTTTCGCAAGGAGATACACCTTGCCACTGGTTTCGAAGTCTGCTCTTAGCCACTCGCATCCACCCAGGGCTAGCTAGGGTGTCGTTTTTGAGTAGCGCGATCGCTATTTGGATGGGTTTAATTGCAAGTTCCTATAGATATATAAATGTATAGATGGTCATAAAAACAAGACTGGCCTATTTGCATCCAATCAATAGCCGCAGCCTGTCACTATCATCAACAGCCCCTCAGAAAACGAAGCAGACAGAGCAGCTGAGCAGATTAAATCCACATGTTCCAGCATCAGAGTGGAGAGATAAATCTGAAAATCCTTAACAATTCGATACAAACTTAACGGAATATTTCGGGTTCTCGCTTTGTCTCGTGCGCTCTGACTAAATTGATATGACCGCGGCTGTTTTTATCTAGGACTTCATTAAGTGCAGGATAGATAGGTCGTGCCACTGATGATTAGCAACTGCTTTTACAGCTGGGAATAGGGCGAATTACAGTCAGCTACCTTCTCAGATAAGGGAGACGCCCCTTCCCATAACTGCAATTTCGCGATTGGATAACAGGACATTGCAAGTTCCCTTTGCACCTGTTTCCAGTAATCGACCCTTTAGTCGTCACCCCTATTCATCAGAAATCATCAGAATTTAAAGTGACTTTAAATTCACAGAAACGTTGTGATCGAACTTCTCGTGACTTGATGCTCTAGACTTATGGGAAGTTAGCGAACACAGAAGAACGCGGCACCGCTGCCACAGCTTCAGTCGTTTAGCTAGCTTCTTGTCTTTGGTACTCATTTCAAGGAAAGCTCCGGCTATGCGACTGTCTCAGATGCTTTTTGTCACGCTGCGCGAAGATCCAGCAGAGGCAGAAATTCCTAGCCACAAGCTTTTGCTGCGAGCAGGCTATATGCGGCGTATTTCCAGCGGGCTGTATGCCTATTTGCCATTGCTGCTGCGAGTACTCGATAAAATATCCGCCATCGTGCGCGAAGAAATGAATGCGACAGGGGCGCAGGAGTGCTTACTGCCACAGTTACAGCCTGCTTCGCTGTGGCAAGAGTCAGGACGCTGGGATACCTACACCAAGGCGGAAGGGATTATGTTTACCCTGGGCGATCGCCGTAAGCAAGAACTCGCCTTAGGGCCTACCCACGAAGAAGTCATCACTACAGTGGCTCGCGACACCATTCGCTCTTACAAACAACTACCACTACATCTGTACCAAATTCAAACTAAGTTTCGCGATGAAATCCGCCCTCGCTTTGGCCTGATGCGTGGACGTGAGTTCATTATGAAAGACGGCTATTCTTTCCACGCGGATAGCGACAGCTTGAAGCAGACCTATGATGACATGTATCAGGCTTATAGCAATATTTTGCGGCGCACCGGGCTAGCGTTTCGCGCAGTGGATGCAGACTCGGGGGCCATTGGTGGCTCCGGCTCGACTGAGTTTATGGTGCTGGCCGAGGCAGGTGAAGATGAAGTGCTCTATACCGAAGACGGCAAGTACGCAGCCAACGTAGAAAAGGCCATTTCGCTGCCAGCAGACGCAGTGCCTTCGCCCTTTGATACGTACGAAAAGCGAGAGACGCCTGATACAGCGACCATCGCCAAGGTAGTAAACTTTTTGGACTGTTCGCCGACGCAGATTGTCAAAGACGTGCTGTATCAGGTGACGTACGACAACGGGCACCGAGTGCTGGTGATTGTGAGTATTCGCGCCGACCAGGATGTGAATGAGACGAAGCTGCAAAACATACTGACAAATTTAGCGGGTGACTACGGCGCTTCTACAGTAATTGCCCTAACTGTGCCCGATGAAGTTGTGCAGGGCGTGTGGGCAACCAAACCTCTACCGCTAGGATATATCGCACCGGATTTGTCGGATGATTACATTGGCGAGGTGGAAAACCTGGAGCCTAAGTTCTTGCGCATGGTGGATGAAACAGCCGTGCCGCTGAAGAACTTTGCAACTGGCTCGAATGAAAAGGGCTTCCATGTAGTGGGTGCGAACTGGGGGAAGGAGTTCGAGCTACCAAAGCTGCAAGTGGACGTACGAACGGCAATGATGGGCGATCGCGCTGTTCATGACCCCAGCCAAATTATCCAAACCGCTCGCGGCATTGAAATTGGCCATATTTTTCAGCTGGGCAATAAGTACTCCGCCGCGCTAGGGGCAACCTACACCAGCGAAAACGGCAAGGAGGTGCCGATGGAAATGGGCTGCTATGGTGTGGGCGTTTCGCGATTGGCGCAGGCGGCAGTAGAGCAGTCTTACGATAAAAATGGCATTATCTGGCCAGTTGCGATCGCACCCTATCACGCCATTGTGGTGGTCCCGAATATTGGCGACGCTGACCAAATGGCCGCTGCCGAAAAGCTATACAGCGAGCTGAATGCGGCTGGAGTAGAAACGCTACTAGACGATCGCAAAGAGCGCGCAGGCGTGAAGTTTAAAGACGCTGAGCTGGTGGGTATTCCTTTCCGAATTGTGACGGGGCGATCGCTCAAAGACGGCAAGGTAGAAGTGGTTAAAAGAGCCGACGGCGCAGCCGAAGATATGGCAATAGAAGAGGTGGTGAGCACAGTCAAAGGCTGGGTGAGCGCGGCACTAGACGATTAGACCCTCAGTAGCTTAAATTCAGTCAGCGCTTTAGCTATAGAAGGAACAAAATCGTCGCCATGGAACTGATTACCGTTTTGCTCTCGGGGCTGCTGCTGCTGATTTCGCCTGTGGGCATTGTGGTGGATCAAGTCGCTGAAAATGCGATTCGCGATCGCCTCGCAGACGCAGAAAGTTTAGACGTGCGCATTGATAATGGCCCCTCTTATCAGCTGCTGCAAGGAAAGGTGAGCAAAGTGCGCATCGCCGGGCGCGGCATCGTCCCTTTTCCGGGGCTGCGGCTCGCTGTCGCCGAGCTAGAAACCGACCCTATCGACCTGGCGTTTAGCAACTTGCGCCGGGGCGAGGTGGTGCTCGATGAAGCCTTTCAGGGCGCGGCGCATCTGGTAATGACCGAAGCGGACATCAATACGTTTTTGGCCTCTCCGTTTGTGCAAGAAAGGCTATCGCAGCTTACAATCGGTGGGCTGAATCAGGCCCAGGCCAGAGAGCGCAACCGCTACCGCATCGTCAATCCGACCGTAGATTTTTTGGCAGATAACCGAGTCAAGCTGACGGTTGAGCTAGAAGATTTGGTGGAAGAAGGCGGCCTGTTTTTGGAAGCAGAAGCTGGGCTGGAAATTGTGGACGGCGATCGCTTTGTGCAAAATCAGCCTACCCTGATTGTGAACGGTCAGCCCGCCCCCGAGCGGCTTATCACCACCGTTTTGGGGGACTTTACTAATCGGTTGAGCCTACAGCGGTTCGATGAGCGGGGACTAACTGCAAGAGTCCTGAATTTAGCCACAACGCCCGAGGCGATAGATTTGGCGCTTTGGGTGCGCGTGGATCCGATAGTGACAGCAGGAGCAGTGAGCACAGAGCCTTTAGAAGGCTCAGACCCTTTAGAAGCCCTGCCTTCTGAAGGCATTCCCTCGGAATAAACAAATATACAGCGGCTATCTGCGAGGGCTGTTGAGGAATTGCGGGTAAGAGCGACGGAGCGACGAGACCAGCGGGCAGCGAGACAGCGCTACCGTCTCGCTGTGGCATTCCCTGCTGTGAAATTCATTGAACTGCCATGAGCGCTTTGTCCACAGCAGTTCTGAAATGCGCCTCTACTCTGATTTCACGCGTTTAGTCAAAATCGCCATCATTTCGCCGGGCCTGCCGGTGGCGATGGGGCGGCTCCAGTCATTGGGTTCGGCGTAGCCTAGCTTGTGTAATAGCCGGATGGTGGTTTGTAGGGTGCGGGTGGTGCCAAACAGCAGGTGACGAATTTGTTCGGGGTGATGGTGGTTGGCGGCAGGTGGAATGAACCCAGCGCCGTTAGCAGTTGAGGCTGCTCGGTTGGCGGACTGGCTGGCTAGCTGAGTAGCCGACTGGGCGGGCGTTTGCGCAGGGGAAGCTGTGGACGCCGCAGCGTCCGTTGCCAAAGATATCGTCATGAGATCTGGTTATCCTTTTTGAGAGTGGGTCAGGAAACCAGAACTCAAAAAAACCTCGGCCACTCCACAAAATGTAGTGCAAATCGGGGTGGCTAAGGTATCGTACCTTTAGCTTCCAGACTGCCTGGTTCAGTTTGGGAGTTAGCGATTCGGTAGGTGCTCTAACACCTATCGGTCGCGCTTTGGTTAATTGAGTTCTGAGGAATGCTGCGATCCGTATCACAGCCTAAATTTGACGATAGGGTGATTTTTGATACACGTCAAGTAGAAAAAAGACTGACCGCTTGCGCACCTTTCAGTTTGGTTGGTCTTTGAATCAGTTAGCCATTAAGCGCGTCTTGAATAGACTTACGCCAGCTGAGCGCATTTTGGGTATCGTGATGCTCTGTGCCTAATGCAGAAGTATAGATGTCTATTGCTTGCTGGATGGCATCTAGCGCGTGATGATTCCGCTGAGTACTGTGATAGAGCGCGGCAAGATTTAGCAGGCTAGCCGCCGTAGAAGGATGGTGTTCGCCTAGCTCTGTTTTGCGGATTTCCAACGCTTCTACATACAACGGTTCCGCTTCGCTATAGCGGCCCTGAGAACGATACAGTAACGCCAAGTTATTCAGGCTACTAGCCGTAGAAGGATGGCGCTCGCCTAGCTCCGTTCTGTAGATTTCCAGCGCTTCTACATACAACGGTTCCGCTTCGCTATAGCGGCCCTGAGAACGATACAGTAACGCCAAGTTATTCAGGCTACTAGCCGTAGAAGGATGGCGCTCGCCTAGCTCCGTTCTGTAGATTTCCAGCGCTTCTACATACAACGGTTCCGCTTCGCTGTAGCGACCTTGCAATTCATATACTCGCGCCAATCTATCCAAGCCATTTGCACAATCTTCTAGATCAGCTGAAACCTTCAGAGCCTGATTAGCTACCTGCAAATGAGTTTTTGCTTTCTCAAGCTCCCGTCGATAGTCCTGCGCGGCACCGTTCTCTACGCGCCCTACGTATGCCTCACCCGCCTGCAAGTGCAAGCTGGTTAACAGATTACTATGCGGTGATGTTTTCGCAGTCTCCTCTATCAGCGCTTCCAAGTCAGCCAGTGGCAACGTATTGCCAACCTCTCCTAGCGTCGAGGAAAACAGCTCATGCCCTCGCAAAGTAGACAGCCTATCCGTTGGAATCGCCTGCCGCTTCGGCGACACAAAGCGCACCACATCTCGCCGCCAGCTCCAAAAGTCCGGCGCTTTCCGACTCAGCTGCTCTTGCAGCTGATAAGTCACCCACAGCACAATCGCAAAGGGAAAATCTTGCAACCCCTCTCGTGTCCACTGCAAATAGCCAAAAAACCTCTCCTGCTGAGAATACGCTGCCTCCAACCGCAGCGTCCGCAGCCGCTCAGCTCCCAAAATGCTTACCACCGCCTGCCCACCCTGCTGCAAATAGGCATCTGCATTTGTCTGCTCAGTCAGCAGCGCCTTAATACTCGGCTCATCAGCATCCAGCGTCAGCCGGTAGTGCCGAAACTCAGGAGCCAGTTCCCGCGCATATCGGTCAATAATGTCTTCCTTAAGCTGTGGGTCATCACACACCGCAATAAAAATCCCCAGCCGCCGTCCGCTAGCCTCTATCGCCACTAGCAAATCATCCAGCGCATCCTGATTGGCTGGCAGCAGGCCGGTCTCAGCCATCGATCATCTCCTTCAGCACCAGCAAATCGGTCACCACCGGATGCAGGTCGTACCAAATCTGACCATTGCGATACTCCAAAATATGCAGCCCGTGCAGCAAATCTAAAAACGCCTGCGCCTTCGGATCTTCCGGCTTAAAGCTGGCATACGTCGCCTGCAAAATTTCGTAGTCAGCCTTACCCAGCGGCGCTTCAAAATCTAGCCGCATATCCTGCACCGCCCGATCAAACACCGCCTGATTAATCACAATCTCATCCGCATTCTGCGATCGCCTCACCTGCCGCAAACAAATTCGGCAGCACTTATTCGCCAGCCGAATCAGCTCTCGCAGTACGCCGCCACTCTTCAGCACAATCGTCTCAGCAATTTCCGGCTCCATCAGCTGCGGCCCAATACGTTTGTTTAGTACCTCGCAAAGCTTCTGCCGATTCTCTACGATCGGTTCCATCACTTCTGCTCGCGAGTTTACTTTTTTAAAAATCTTCGCTACCTGCATCTGTACGATTTGATCGTCAGTTTCACTGATCATGTTGGCTCGTAGTGGTCCATCTCGTAGCGACGCAATCGGTGTCGTGTAAATGATCCGAAACCCCGGCGAAAACAAAGCCTTAATGTGTCCGTACACTTCCTGTACCGTCGCTAAATCCAGCTTATCGAGGTCATCAATAATCACCAGCACCTGCTTGCTGGTCGCGCTTTCAACCGCGGCAGCAATCAAATTAATCTTCGCCACCAGCTCAGACACATTGCGCTCAAACTCACGCTTCAGCTCATTGCGAACAGACGCCTCCGCCTTCAGCTTGTTTTGAATAATAGAAAACAGATTAAAACCCGCTTCCCCCTTCACCTCTACGCCAGTAGCCACCGTTTGCGTTTTGGTCGCAAACTAATCGAGAAAAGACTGACGCAGCGCAGGCTTAATTTCGACGTCTTCCTGCTCTGCTTTCGCCATCAGGTTAACTGCGATCGCAAACAAAATGTTGATGTGATTCACATCCGACATCTCAATCGTATTCGCAATCGAAAACAGCACCACAAAATAGTCGCCTTCCTCACACCGCCGACCAAACTCCGACAGCAGCGTTGACTTTCCACAGCCCCGATGTCCTGCAAATATCGTCTTGCGATCGCGGCTATCATCATCCTCAATCAGCTGCTCCAGCTCCGCCAGCACATCCTCACCGTAGGTCACCCGAAACTTCTCCAGCTCCTTTTGACCCTGCAACGGCAGCAAATCCAAATTGACGTACGCTTCTTTAAATTCTTCTAACCGAGAAGCCATCGCAGCTACAAAAGTAAGGACAAAACGGAACGCTCATGAGCAGCCTCACCATACCGCTAAAAGATATCTTCTTTGATCTTTACGGCCCAACATCTTTACGGTTTGGCATAGATCACTTTGGCATCAGCCATAACCTGGTCGCGAAAATAACGACTCAAGGATTTGGGAGTATTGAGATCAACGCTGCGCCCTACTATTTCAGACAGCTGGTCTTGAACATCAATAAACTCAAATCCTGGCGTACAGCCCGGCTCAAATTCCACCAAAATATCAACGTCACTGTCGGCACGAAAATCATCCCGCAGGATAGAACCAAACAAAGACAGCTTACGAATGTGATGCTGCTGACAAAGTTGAGTGATAGCCTTACCGTTGATTTCGATAGGTATGGTGCGCTCGGTCATATCCATATTGCTTCCATCTCCGGCTCTCTTACTACTTTAGCGATGCAGCTCACTTTATATTGACGGCAAATTTGTCGATAAACCCGCTTCAATTTTGCCTTCGGCTTCATGTGCGATCGCCCGCAGCCCATCCACCATCTCCTCACTCGCCCCTTCCCATAGCCCTCGCTGCTTAGCCTCTAGCAGCCGCTCCGCCATATCCCGCAGCGCCCAAGGATTCGACTTTTCTACAAACGCGCGCACGGCTGGGTCAAACACATAGGCCTCGGCCACGCCGGTATACATATGGTCTTCCACGCAGTGGGTGGTCGCATCATAGGCAAACAAATAGTCCACCGTAGCCGCCATTTCAAACGCGCCCTTGTAGCCGTGACGCATCACCCCTTTTATCCATTTGGGGTTGACCACGCGAGAGCGGTACACTCGGGCAATTTCTGAAGCGAGCGATCGCACCCTCGGCCTTTCTGGCACCGCATTATCCCCAAAGTAAGTCACCGGCGCTTCCCCTCGCTGTGCCTTCACCGCCGCCGTTAGCCCCCCTTGAAACTGATAGTAATCGTCAGAATCGAGCAAATCATGCTCACGATTATCCTGGTTTTGCAGCACAATCTGCATCTGCGCTAAGCGCTGACCAAAGGCTTCCGGTGCACTGTGTCCCTCCGCCTGACCGCTCTGGCCACTGGTATAGGCATAGCTACTCCAGTTGATATAGGCCCGCGCCAAGTCCGCGTCACTCTCCCAGTTTTGCGCTTCGATTAGGCCCTGAAGCCCAGCGCCATAGGCACCAGGCTTAGAGCCAAAAATTCGGTAGTGCGATCGCTGCATACTTTGCTCGTCGCTCAGCCCTTGTTCTTGCCAGTGCGCAGCGTCTTTTTTCACCTGCGCCGCCAGCGGATTTTGCTCGGCGGGTTCATCTAATCCTGAGACCGCAACCACCGCCTGATCGAACAGCGAAATCAAATTGGGAAACGCATCGCGAAAAAAGCCTGAAACCCGCAGCGTTACATCCACCCGAGGACGCCCCAAAACAGACAGCGGCAAAATTTCAAAATCCACCACCCGCCGACTCGGCCCATCCCACACAGGCCGCACACCCAAAAGCGCCAGCGCCTGTGCGATATCATCACCGCCCGTGCGCATTGCCGACGTGCCCCACATCGACAGGCCCAGCGATCGCGGATACTCACCTTCTGCCTGCGTGTAGTTTTCAATCACAATTTCAGCCGCCTTGCGCCCCACGTCCCAGGCACTTTCTGTCGGAATCGCGCGAATATCCACCGAGTAAAAGTTGCGGCCTGTCGGCAATACTTCAGGGCGATTTCGGGTGGGCGCACCCGAGGGACCACTAGGAACGTAGCCCCCATTTAACCCGTGTAAAAGATAAGCAATTTCGTCAGTTGTCCGATACAGATTGGGCAGTAGCGTTTGAGCAATCCAGGAGAGCACATCGGTCAAATCCCTGTCCAACACGGTCGGCAGGCTGCCGTCACCCTCAATAATGTCAGCAACTAGATCCGCCGCATAGTGCTCAATCCGCTCTACAACATCGCCGATAGTTCGACAGCCTTCAGTCTGCGCGGCACGATCTTGCCAGAGCTTGGCTGGGTCGTCTGTAAGCGGGTCTAGGTCCAAGTCCCAGGCAGTTGCGATCACGCGACTTAGCCCCTCATGCTGACGGTTGGGGTGACGGGCGATCGCTACCACCAAATCCCGCAGCTGTTCGTTTTGAGGGCACTGCCCGTAAATATGCAGCCCATCGCGAATCTGCGCCTCTTTCAGCTCGCACAGGTAGCCGTCAATTTGGGGCAGCCACGTCTGCAAGTCTGGTAAATCTTGCGTGAGCGCCAAAGATAGATCTTGCTGAAGCGAGCTATTTTTCAGCAATTCAACAATTTTGGGACCAATCACCTTTAAGCGAGTTGGGTCCAAATTCTGAGCCTCATAGTATTCATCCACCAGACTCTCCAGCTGCTGTAAGGGACCATACAGCTCAGCCCGGGTCATTGGCGGCGTCAGGTGATCAAGAATCACCGCCTGGGCTCGCCGTTTGGCCTGAGCGCCCTCCCCTGGGTCGTTCACAATAAACGGATAAAAGTGAGGCATCGCGCCAAAAGCCGCTTCTGGATAGCACTCTGCCGATAGGGCAAGGCCTTTGCCAGGGAGCCATTCCAGGTTGCCATGCTTGCCAACGTGGATCATCGATTGGGTGTTGAAGTGCGATCGCAGCCAATGATAAAAGCCCAGGTAGGCGTGGGTCGGCTCCAAATCTGGCGCGTGGTAGTTCAAGCTAGGGTCAATGTCATAGCCTCGGCTGGGCTGAATACCCACGAAAACATGGCCAAACTGAATGCCCGCAATCGGCAGCGAAGCCGCTTCGTTCGCAGTATCAGCAACCATAGGATGCCATCGCTGCCACTCAGTTGCCGCAGCGCCCCACCGACCTTGAACACCCCGCTGCACACTCAACGGCAAAGACTTAAAGAAAGACTGATAGCGCTCTAGAGACAGACTTTGTTTGACTGGCCGCAGTCCGTGCCCTTCCGGATCGTTCGTAACCCCAGCCGCTAGTTGAGCCATCAGCGCATCGCCTGTCTCAGGTAGCAGCCCAACGGTATAGCCTGCCTGCTTCAAAGCTCGCAGAATGTTGAGGCAGCTAGCAGGGGTATCGAGGCCGACGCCATTCGCCATTCGCCCATCTCGATTAGGATAGTTAGCCAGAATAAGGGCTATTCTGCGATCGCCCACAGGCGTCCGCCGCAGCCGAATCCAACGAACCGCCAAATCAGCTACAAAATCAATCCGATCTGCCTCAGGCTCATAGACCACCACATCGGCCTGCAAACCTCGACTAGCACCCTCACCTGTTTGAGCTGCTTTAAAGGAAACAGCTCGCGTAACAATCCGTCCGTCCACCTCAGGCAATGCCACATTCATGGCAATATCTCTAGGCGTGAGCCCCTGCGGGTGAGCCTGCCACTGAGCGCGTAGGCTGCCGCTACAAATCACCTGCAGCACAGGCACGCCGATAGTTTGCCAGAGGTTAGTTTGCCAAAGGGTTTGCGCTGCGCCCTTTACACTTGACGGCGACGGATTGAGACGAGTGATGGCAAAGCTGGTGGTGTTGATGAGCAGCTCAATCGGCTGTTCAGTGTCTCCATCAGCAGGTTGGCAGTAGCGAATCAGCGCCTGCTGAACGTCTATGTCCTTTAAAGAAGAAACGTAGATAGGCACAGGTATCAGATGACGGTCGGCTAATGCGTGAGCGATCGCATCAATAACCTTTGTGTTACCAGCTAGATAATGTGCTCGGTAAAAGAGAACGCCAATACGTGCACCCGCTTCTAATTGGACAGGAATGCTACGGCAGCGCTTGTCTGAAGCGTTTTCTGTAGTCTCATCTTGTGTATTTATGTGTGGAACAACAACAGAATGTGACTTAGAATCAACAGTCTTCTCAGCTTCAGCTGAAGTGCATTGAGAAGAATCAGCAATAAAGTTTACGTTTTGTTCAGATGGCTGTAAATTCCTCTCTTCGAGAGAGTTATTTGTAGTAACAATAACTGTATTTTCACCAGGTTCTCTATAGTCTGTATCTAATACATCAAAGGGTTTTGATAAGCTTAAAAAAGCCTGCTTAGACTCGTCTTTATGCTCGTTTATAGGATAGGCATAAACGCCTTGCTTAGGGATTACTTGAGGCAATAAAACAGAATATTTCGTATTGAGAAGGGTGTTACTAGCGAAAATCAAACCGTTACAAACATTATCTACACCACCTTCTGTAAAATATCGCCAGAGCTGATTGACCTGACTAAACGGCACCGTAGAATGGCCCATCAAATCAAGATCAGGGCTATCGTCACCAGGCATCACAACCAGCGCAGCGTTTGTTTGAGCAACGGTAGCCTTTACGACCTCTAAGCCATAAGACCAGTAGGCTCGCCCACCCAGCAGTCTTAAAATAATTAGCCGTGCTTGACTTAGAACGGTTTCTGCATACGTATCAATCGTAAGCTGCTGCTGTAGCTGTAACAGATTGATACTGCGTATGTCGCCAAACCCCTCAGGAAGTCGATACAGCGCCTGACTTAACGCGGAAATATCTGTATCAGCAGCCGTTAATAAAACGATTGGAGCAGGTGTTTGATCGATAAAAACAACGCCTTCGCTGCGGCTGTCCCAACCACCTGGTGTTGCGGCTAAACGATGCATAGAGAAAGTTGGAAATATAAAAGAACTATTGGGATAACGACGAATAAAGAGAAACGAACGCTAGGATTTGAAAAGTTAATTAGGGTCTTACTACCAGCGACCTAATTAAGCATTATTTCTCATTTACATTCATCGTAATCACTCTTTTAGGCTAATCGTTTTTTAGGAAATAAAGTATCTCAGCAAACACATCTCATCAAACAACTTATTCAGATCTATCAGGCCTTTTCTTTCCTCAAAGCAGAAGACACCGCTACGAATCGATATCAGCCTGCCGCAGCATTAGCTAGCTTATTCCGACTGTCATGAGTAGCGACTGCTTGTTCTGACTCAAAGCATAGGCTTACTAGCTCGACACGCACTTTTACGGGAGCCTACAAGACTTGGCTGCATGTCACCACGTGATCAAGGCAGGCGTTTTCGTAATTATTTCGTAATTAGTAGCTAGCTCCACCAGCTTTGCCTTATTTCAACCTTGCTATTCAACCTTTGCGGTTGTTCTGTTTTTCTGTCGCGATTAATGATGTCAACCTCTCAGAGATTTATTGCTACTCAAAAAGTGTCCCTTGTAGGCTATCAACGTCTCAGGGATACTTTGCTGCAGCAAGAACATCTATTTGAATCGGTCGAGACAGCCGCCCAGTTACGAGCTGAGAAATCCTCTGAGCACACAGATGATTACATAGGTGAGCACACAGGAGCGGTTGACTTTGTTTTGATGCGATCGCCCAAGCTGACTGTTCTGCTCATCGCGAGGCCGCTTCTAACAAATTCGCCTGGCAATCAAGCAGCCAATCATCAGGCAACCAATCATCAGGCAACCAATCATCAGCCTACACACTCAAGAAAAACGCACTTAAAAACAGAACCAAGGAACAGCCGAGCAAACCATCAGACCATTGCTCAACCAGAGGGCATAGCAGGCAGTCGTCAGGCAACGACCTCACTTCAAGAGCCTGAGCTGCTTCAAGATGTTTTTGCTCAAGCTTTGCTCTCAGAATCGCAAGCTGACCCAGAAATACCTGTTGCCTACGAGGTGCAGCTAAGTTTCGACGAGCAAATCGTACGGGATTTTATCTACCAGCTAAAAGAGACGCTTGAAGAAGAACAAGAACTAACCAGCGAATCAAAGCGTATGTGGCAAGCCAATCAGCATCATGCTGTCACACCAGCGTATCCATATCCGCATAATCGGACACCGTCTTCCATGAAGCAGCCAACTGATAGGCATCAAGATTCGCATCAAGACTTGAGGCGCAAAGCAGACGGATTGAAAGCCAACGCCACAAAGGCAGAGGCATTAAAGCAAAAAAAACACGAAGATTTTGTTCTGGCTTGGACAAAGCAGTTAGCGACTTCAGCAGAAGGCGGCGCTCAAGCAAATCTAGCTAATCAGGTACAGCAAAGCCTGCTGCTAAACCAGGTGATCACGCGCATTCGGCACAGCTTGGACTTACCAGCCATCTTAGAAACTACCGTGGCGCAGGTTCGAGAGTTTCTGTCCGCAGATCGGCTTGTGGTGTATCAGTTTGAGCAGCTCGAATCGGTCGATCTTTCGTCACCGTCGTCGACTAAACCCTTTGGATCTAGGCAGCAAAGTGCTTCAGAAAATACTCAAAACAACGCGGCACATGCCCCGACAACAGACCTCAACCAGCATGGCAATGTAGTCGTTGGACGGTGTACTCACAATGGACATATCACTTACGAATCGCGCATTTCAGAAGAACTACCTTCTGTGCTGAACTTGTCAGAGGCGGAGTGCTTTATGCCGTCACTTTCGATTCGCGATCGCTACATCATGGGTCAGCCAGTAGCGATTGACAACGTCGATCAAAAATATGCACAGACTCAGTGCCTGCTAAATTTTTTACATCAGTCACAGGTCAAGTCCAAAATTATTGCACCGCTGATTGTACAAGATGAGCTTTGGGGACTGCTAATTGCGCATCAGTGTGACGACTATCGTCACTGGAAAGAGACAGAGGTGCTGTTCTTGCAGCATATTGCCGAGCATTTGGCTGTTGCGATTACTCAAGCAGGGCTATATCAGCAGCTACAGCAGCAAACGGTGAACTTAGAGAGCTGCGTGGTAGAACGGACACAAAACCTGCACGACGCGCTGCTAGCGGCCGAATCTGCCAACTTAACCAAGGGCGAGTTTCTCTCCACGATGAGCCATGAGCTACGCACGCCCCTCACTTACATCATTGGCATGTCAGCGACACTATTGCGATGGTCTTTTGGTGAGCTGAGTGAGCGACAGAGAAGCTATCTCAATACGATTAATCACAGCGGCGAACAGCTGCTAGAAATCATTAACGATATTCTGGATTTTGCCAAAATATCGTCAGGGCGATCTTTTTTAGAGATCAGCGAGTGTTCGCTGCGATCGCTCATTAATGAAACCGTTGAGCATTTTCAGGCGATCGCAAACAAGCAAGAGGTACGATTATCGGTCTCTTTTGACCTTACGCCAGAACAAGACAGCTTCAGAGCAGATACCAGACGGCTACAGCAAATCATCTCTAATCTTGTTCACAACGCGATCAAATTTACGCCAGCAGGTGGACGGGTTACTTTGCGCGTCAGGCGTGACGGCGACGTTGGCATTTTTCAGATAGAAGATACAGGCATTGGCATTCCTGAATCGCAGCAAGATCTCTTGTTTGAAAAGTTTAAGCAGCTAGAATCGCCCTTTCAGCGGCAGTATTCTGGCACTGGCTTGGGCCTAGCCATGACTAAGCGTCTCGTTGAGCTGCACGGCGGGACGATTCAGGTTAAGTCTGAAGTAGGGCATGGCTCCGTATTTTCAGTACGCCTGCCGATACAGTCATTGAAGCGATCGCACCATCGATACGAAGTGCCCCCTACCCTCTCAGCTAACCGCAAGCGGGTGCTACTGCTCGAAAAAAAAGAAAACAGCGCAGCCATCATTTGCGACCTACTCACCGCAGATGGCTATGAGGTCATCTGGCAAGTCGAGGTTGACCAAATCATCTCACAGCTAGAATCACTGCAGCCCGCTGTTCTAATCGCCGATCTATCACTACTCGGTGACGAGATCAGAGGGCTAAGAGAAATGCAGCTCATGCTTACAGCCATTGACGCAAAAGTTTTAGCCTTAGTCGCCGAGCCAATCACAGAGTCTTTACATGTTGCCCATCACGATACGCTCAGCAAACCGATTGATCCAAAAAAGCTGATCAAAAAGATCCGCCGTCTCACATTGAGCGACCTATAGGAGGAGCGCCCTTTAAGAGAGACCTTTAGTTCAAAAATATTGGTTCAAGAGTACTAGTTCAACAGCCTCTAATTTCTATGAACTTAATGCTAAGGACTGAACGCTATTTGAATTTCAGAAAATTTACTCATCAGTAATATTACTGCCGCGCTGTGTTCGAAGTAACACATTGCTTTTTGAACCGTAAGTATTAACTCATCAATGTAAATTACTTTAATCAGGAATGCTTATTAGATAGCGGCTGCTTCCGACTTCTACCAGTGTTTCAGGGTACATTACCTCAAACGCCCTGCTTGTGTTGAGTAAATTCTGTAGTTTGTCATTGACAATATGCAATCTTCAAAGTTAGTTCAAACTTAGTTTTTATTCGGTAGAAACACGCATCACAGTTTTTAATTTATCCAAACACTGTGAGCCGCCCCGTGAGCCGCACTGTAAGCCAATTTATCTGGTGCCGAACAAGGATTCCAGCCAGTACTTTCACTTACCAGGCGAGCATCATTTAAAGTTCAGTTCCCCACATCACAAACTTTATTTTCTATATGAAGCGAACACTCTTCTCACTACAGTCCGCTTTTAGAAAGTTTTCTCATCAACGCAGCGCTTCCTACGGTGGTTTACTGTTGGCAGGTGGCTTGTTAGCCTTTGGCTTAGGTGAGATTGCCCCACAAGCGTTTCGCCAGCCCGCAGTAGGCCAAGCTCAAATTGCTAGAAGCAGTGAGCCTTGGCAGATCGCCTCTTTCCCTGTTGAAAACTTTCAAGCCTATACCTCTGGCTACGGCTATCGAAGCTCTGGCTTTCACTACGGTATTGATATAGCCGCTCCCAACGGCAGCTACATTCGTAACTGGTGGGATGGCCGAGTTGTTGAAGTCTCTGACGACAGCGCCTGTGGCACCTCTGTCGTGGTTGAGTCTGGCGACTGGACGCATATTTACTGCCACATGCAGGGCTACGTTACGACCGAGGGAGGACGCAATGTCTTTGTCGATGGCTCGGGTGGTTTGCGCATTGTAGAGGGCCAGGATTTGTATACGGGCGATCGCATCGGTAGAGTCGGAATGACGGGCCGAACAACCGGGCCCCACCTCCACTGGGGCATGCGCTACCAGGGAGAATGGGTAGATCCAGGCTTGGTATTACAGGCTATGGCAGACGGTCAACGCAGCGCCTCCTTGCCTCGATAAGACCTCCTCGATAAGACCTAGAGAAAACGATTCCAGCTGACCCAACGGTCATTGTCTGCACACGACTTCAGATAACAAAAAGCTCAGAAGAAAATTTTTCTTCTGAGCTTTTTGTTATCTAAGCTGCTTTATTGACGAAGAAAGCAAACACGCTGGCCTATGCGACCTTAACCAGCTGCTTTTTAGGAATATCGACATATTCACTGACAATGTTTCTAAACTCTTCTCCCATAATCGTTTCCTTCTCTATCAGCACATCAACGAGACGATCAACGAGCTGCCGGTTATCACTCAAAATCTCTATAGCTCTATCTAACGCCGTTTGAATAAGGTCATGTACCTTTTCATCGACTTTAGTCGCCATCTGATCAGAATACTTACGGCTGGGCTGACTGGGGCCACCGAGGAAAGGCTGTGAACCGCCAGTTTCTAACGCAAATGAGGCGAGATCTGTCATGCCATAACGCGTCACCATATTGCGGGCCATAGAAGTCGCCTGCTGAATATCACCGCTAGCCCCTGGCGTCACTTCATCCGAGCCAAATACAACTTCTTCAGCCGCTCGGCCACCCATAGTAGAGACAAGCGTATCAATGAAATACCCATAAGATTCGAGCATGCCATCGAGATCGTCATCATCGTGCATATGGCTCACAAAGCCTCCAATGCCACCAGAGCGCGGCAGAATGGTGACTTTATTAATTGGCTTTGAATGCTTACCCATCACAGAAGTCAGCGCGTGGCCAATCTCGTGATAAGCAACTAAACGCTTTTTCTTATTGTCCAACAGAGGGTTCAGCGTCAGGCCAATTGTCAGCCGGTCAATCGCATCGCTCACCTCATCCATCGTCACCGCATCCTTACGACGACGGGCCGTCAAAATCGCCGCTTCATTGAGCAAGTTAGCCAAGTCCGCGCCCGAAAAACCAGGCGTCCGACGGGCAATGTCTTCCATCTTCACGCTCTCATCTATCTTTTTGTCCCTAGCGTGGACGTTCAAAATGCCCAAACGACCGTTGTAGCCGGGTAAATCAACTGTTACCTTACGGTCAAACCGACCGGGGCGCAGGAGCGCAGAATCGAGTACGTCTGGGCGGTTAGTCGCCGCAATAATGATGATGCCGCTATTGCCCTCAAATCCATCCATCTCGGTCAGCAGCTGGTTCAGCGTCTGCTCACGCTCGTCATTTCCGCCGCCAATGCCAGCACCGCGCTGACGGCCCACCGCGTCAATCTCATCCACAAAGACGATACAAGGCGCATTCTCTTTCGCCTTCTTGAACAGGTCACGGACGCGTGAAGCACCCACACCGACAAACATTTCGACAAATTCAGATCCTGAAATACTAAAGAAGGGCGTGCCCGCTTCACCTGCAATTGCCTTTGCGAGCAAAGTCTTACCGGTGCCTGGAGGACCTACTAGCAAAACGCCTTTAGGAATCCGCGCACCAATCGCCGTAAATCTCTCTGGATTCTTCAAAAATGTGACGACTTCTTGCAGCTCTTCTTTAGCCTCGTCAATTCCAGCTACGTCGTCAAACATCACGCCGGTTTTAGCTTCCATCTGGAATCGGGCCTTCGAGCGGCCAAAGCTCATCGCGCCCCCACCCGAGCTAGCAGAGCGACGCAACAGCATCACCATGGCAAAAACCACTAGCATCACCAATATGCCGGTAGTAATCAGGCTGGTGATCGTACTGCGATCCGCGTTACGGCTGACATCCCAGGTAATGTTGTTGTTATTGAGCCGCTCTTGCAAATCCAGGTTGCGGTCGTTGACAAAGATTTTTACCTCTTCTGGCCTATCACCTTCAGCAGCAGATTTTAGTGTGACCTTAGCAACGCCGTTAACCTGATCGAGTTCTACTTCTTGAACTTCTCCGTTATCGATTTTCTCTAGCAGTTCGCCATAGTCTAAAGCGTCATCGTCTTCAGAAGGGTCAGAATCATCAGTGACAACTTGAGCGGTCAGTTCGCTAGTTGTAGTCGAACTGACTTGGGCAACAGCAGGGGAGCGGCCTAGCGCACTTAATAGTAAAGTGGCAGCGATCGCACTTGCAGAAACCGCACTTAGTGCTTTGCGAACAGGCAGAGCGAGCTTTTTCTGTGCGGGAGCCTGAAGAGAATTGGCTGTAGCGGGAGAAGCGGACTTCTGCATGGGTAATGTCGATAACATAATAGATGTAACTGGTGCTTAGTCTAACGCTCTAGCTCGATAACTGACCGGAAAAATCCTGTCTTCTACGATTTCAACTTGCTTTCAATCTGCTTTCGAAAATACCGTCTCACGGCTGAGTTTATGAAGCTGTTTCATCGATCGTATTAATTGAGCGTATTTACGTATCCATTGTGCGTATTTGATAAAGAGCTTGCTCTAGAATGCCCATCAAGACAGCTTGTTCAGATTTAGCGTCAGAAAAGGAACAAAAAGGTTATGGCTGCCGCGCCGTTTAGCATTCCGTTTAGCGTTGTTATCACTACCTACAATCGACTGAGTTTATTGAAGCGAGCGATTCAGTCAGCGCTTGAGCAAACGGTGCCCTGCGAGGTAATCGTGGCAGACAATGCCTCTACAGACGGCACAGACGCTTACCTAAGATCACTAGGAGACAAGATTACATACGTACGAAATGAGTCAAACTTGGGGCATGCGGGCGCGGTGAATTCAGGCGTACAGGCGGCTAGCAACCAGTGGGTAAAGCTAGTTGATGACGACGACTACCTGGCGGCAAACTGTATAGAGGTGATGAGCCAAGCGATCGCCAAACGACCCGAAGCCGTTATCTGCTCCTGCCAGGCCGCTCAAGTCGATACCGATGGCAATGAACTGAGCCGAACGCCCGCGACCGGGCCCGGAGATGCTTTCTATATTCCACAGACCGACATTCACTACGGCATGCTGCTCGAAACCGTGCCCTTTGGTACGCCCATTCAGGTCGCCGTTCGCCGGGATGCTTTTTTAGACTCCGGCGGATGGGATACGACCATGACCAGCTGTGACGACATTGACTCCTGGATTCGCGTAGCTGAACATGGCGACGCCTTGTTTATTAACCAGTGCCTCGCCTATCGCACCGTATGGCCCGGTGGCTACGACCAAAAAATCAGCATTCAGCGCCGCCTAGCCACCAACATGCTGATGAAAGATCGCATCTACCCACGCATTGCATCGAAGCACCAGCCGGCTCTACCCAAGCTCAAGACGATTCACCAATACCTGCATTTGCACTGGGCGATTGTGGCACTTAAGCAAAAGCAGCTGAGTGCGATCACCCTCGGTTTTCCAGCCATCTTTTCCTTACCGGCCTGGCAGCTATTAAAACAGGCCGTCGATTTTAGAAAGCAAAAGGCAGCCGCCCCGATTGAAAAAATCGTTCTTACATAGACAGACGTCAAGGCCCAAACAAGCCAAGAAAAAAGCATTTGTACAGGCGGATTGACTGAGCTATACTACGAGATCTGCAAACGTTTTTTGGAGAACTAATGTCTCGATATAGAGGTCCTCGCCTAAGAGTGGTACGCCGCTTGGGCGACCTGCCGGGTTTAACCCGCAAATCGGCTCGGAAAGCGTATCCCCCTGGACAACATGGTCAGGCTCGGAAAAAGAAATCTGAGTATGCCATTCGTCTAGAAGAGAAGCAAAAGCTTCGTTACAACTATGGTGTTACCGAGCGCCAGCTCCTACGCTACGTGAAAAAAGCACGTCGTGCGTCAGGTTCTACAGGACAAGTCATCTTACAACAGTTGGAAATGCGGTTGGATAACACCTGCTTCCGATTGGGCTTTGGGCCAACTATCCCCTCTGCTCGTCAGGTTGTAAACCATGGCCACATCACGGTTAATGGCCGTGTCGTTAGCATTCCTAGCTATCAGTGCCGTCCTGGTGATGTAATTGGGGTACGCGGTAAAGACGCTTCTAAGAAGCTGGTCACTGCCAACTTGGAGTTTCCAGGTTTGGCAAACATTCCTACTCACCTGGATTTCGATAAGGGCAAGCTAGAAGCTAAGGTCACTGGCGTGATCGAACGCGAATGGATTGCACTGAATGTCAATGAGCTACTGGTGGTCGAGTACTACTCGCGTCAGGCTTAATTCAGCGCTGCTTTTATATCGACTTTCAAAACTGTATAGACGTGCCAGCAGGTACTGTCTACACATAGAAGAAAAGCCCTGGGAGCTCTCACAAGAACTCCCAGGGCTTTTTTGGTTGCTATTCATAATCGTCTAGATCGCAAGCCTCTGGCTTCAAATCACGCTCCATTAGCGCTTCTACCGCTTCTACCGGTGTGATTCGCCCCCGCAGCAATCGCTCTACCTGCCTAGAAATAGGAACTGGGATACCCTCACGGTTAGCAATTTTCATCAGCACATGAGCAGTATTGACCCCTTCAGCCGTACCACCTAAAGTCTCCAATACCTGCTCTAGCGACTGCCCTTGAGCTAGTCCATACCCCACCCGATAATTACGGCTAAGCGAGCTACTACAGGTGGCAAGCATATCGCCTAGCCCACTCAGACCGTAGAAGGTTTCAACTTCGGTGGCCCCCAGGTGCATACCAATACGAATAACCTCTGGCAAGGCGCGAGTGATCAAAGCAGATTTGGCATTGGTACCTAGCTTTAGACCGTCACACACGCCAACTGCGATCGCAATTACATTTTTCAACGTTCCTCCCAGCTCAGCCCCGATAGGATCGGCGCTGGTGTACACACGCAGCTGCTCAGACGCAAACATTTGCTGTAGCGTTTCAGCCGCCGCCTGGTCGGTGCTAGCCAGTACCGTCGCCGCGGGCAATCCCTGGTCAATTTCCTTTGATAGATTCGGCCCAGACAGCACAATCACAGGATTATTAGGAAATGCAGTCGCAAAAATTTGCGAGGGCGTTCGGGTCGTCTGAGGATCGAGCCCTTTCGTAGCAGTCACAAAAATCACATCTTCTGGAATCGTGAACTGCTGCAACTGCTGCACAACATCAGCCACCCCTTTCATCGAAATCGCTGACAAAATAACGTCAGCCTGACTCACAGAAGTCGCTAAATCATCTCCATTGCGCCGCGACCAAATCGTAACAGGGTGAGCGTTCAGCCCGGCCAGATAAGCCAGCGCCGAGCCCCAAGCGCCGCCGCCCAGCACCGCCAGGTTTAACTGCTCGCTCGCAGCGCTTGTAGAAGCATTTGGATCAGGAGAACTGAGATTAGGAGAGCCCGTTGCCGTGGTAGACAGATCCGGAGAAGCTAGCATAAGAAAGCACAAGAAAGGACAAAGTGTAGCAATCAGTTTGAGGGAGCAAGGGTTGTAGCCCGCAATAATGCTGCAAACTAAGTGCAAATAGCTGTGACTTGCGGTGTGATGCGTCAGTAGGATGTGCTGATTAGGGCACGCCAAGTAGAGCGCGCCCTATAGTAAGACACCCAAGTAGTGAGACACACTGCGGCAAATCCACAGAACTGAGTCTTTGTTTATATTTGTTTTATAATTTTATCTTACTGCCGCCTCAGCCATGGGCTGCTCGGCGCTGAGCTGATAGTCGGGGATTGCATGCGTTTTTAGATAGCTGTGATAGTCTTGCAGCTGCTGATCACACGTCTGCGACGACCAGCCACAGTGCTGCTGTAAGGTCTCCACAATGCCTGGCAGCGCGTCTCGCCCATAGTTATCGCGGTGTGCAAGCAGCAGACGGCGAAAGTTAATATCCACCAACGTCTTAGCTAGTTCGGTTTCAACGGTGTAAACGACCTGCGCTCGAATATCCGGCAGGCCAGCTTGAATCGGCTGGGCTAGATCTGGGCTACGATCTAACAGTGACAAGACTTCCCAGATGCGCATGCCGTATAGGCTAAACAGGTACTCAAGGATTTCAAGCGACAGGCGATCGCGATACTGATTGACCGCAGAGATAAGCGTCTTGGCCGAATAGTCCTTAGCACCAGGAAGAGGACTCGACTTGGTTTGGCACTCAGGTGCTTTGCGGCCTAGCTTGCGATAGGTCTCGTTGGTTAGCTCCTCGCCCACCTGGCGATAGGTGGTGAGCTTACCGCCAATGAGTGACATAAAGTTCCGAATACCGCCATTCTCAGCAGCGCTATGGTCATGCAGGATATGGCTGCGGGTGATGCTACTGTTCTTTTTGCCTGACGATTCTACATAGGGCAGCGGTCGTACCCCTGAATAGGTAAACTGCACATCTTCTCGGCGCAGCTGAGCCTGTGGCAATACTCGATTCGTCTCATTCAGCAGATAGTCTACTTCTTCGTCGCTGGCCTTAATTTCATCTAGGCTGTTGGTGTAGCGCAGGTCAGTGGTACCAATCAGGTACTTACCCAGCCAAGGAATAATGAAGTAGGGCCGACCGTCAGATTCGGCCTCAACATAGAGCGCAGAATCTGTAGGCGCACCGGGGAAAGGATCGACAATGATGTGGCTACCTTTGGTGCCACCCATCAGCGGCCGAGGGCTCAATGGAGCGGGATGGTCTTTCTGCCAGCCGCGATCGCACACCTGATCAACCCAGGGCCCCGCCGTATTCACAAGCACAGCCTGACTGGTCTCTATCTCGACGGTCTCACCACTGAGCTGGTCTTCTAGCGTAATCTGAGTCACCGCGCCGCCTTCTTCTGGCTGCGTCAGGCGAGTCACAGCAGCGTAATTCAGCACAGTCGCACCAGCCGATTGAGCTGAAAGTACGTTTTCTAGGCAAAGCTGTTCGGCGCATTCTACTTGAGCATCAAAGTACTGAGCCGCGCCAACCAGGCGATCGCAGCTTACGCCGCGAAACAGCTGAGCAAAGGGCGCTTTTTTCAGCATTCGATGACCTGGCAAAGTCTTATCAAAGCTCAGCACATCATACAGAATCATCCCCAGGCGCACTAGCTGAGGCCCACGCTGGCTGCCTTTATAAATCGGAATCGTCATTTGCAGCGGATGAACCAAATGCGGCGAATTGCTCAGCAGCCGCTCTCGCTCCCGCAGCGACTCGCGAACCAAATCAAACTCAAAATATTCTAAATAGCGCAATCCACCATGAATTAACCGGGACGACCAGCCGACGGCACCGCCAAAATCCCCCTTATCAATTAGTAGGGTTTTGAGGCCGCGCATAGCAGCGTCGCGGGCGGTCCCAGCTCCATTAATGCCAGCACCAATCACGATTAAATCAAAACGGTGCTGGGCTAAATCAGAAAGGGAGCTTTGGTGTCTCATAAAAACAAGTGTTCGAAGGGTGAAAACGGTCTAAGGGTGAAAACGATTGAAGATGCACCAGTGAGTATGCAATAAACCAACACACAGAACCAATACAGATGAGCCGGTAAATAGACCAGTACACATGCAGACTGCATACAGACACCAGCCAACACAAACACAAATCAGTACAGATGATAGCGCTAGCGACTGTCAGTGAGCTGTGTTCCTTCGCACTCACCGACAGTCGCTCAGAATTCGGCCCAGCACCTCAATTTAATCTGTGACTTAATTTAGCCGGTGACTTAATTTAAACGGTGACTTAATTTAACTGGTGCCTTCATTTAATCTGCTCTAATCGGCAGCGCCCAGTAGCTCCGTCGTCCATTTATCAACGTCGTAAGCCTTAACCGCCTCGTACATGCGCCCCATACGGGTCGCCTGCTCTTCAGGCGTCATAGACAAAGCCTGGTCAATAGCCTTGTCCATGCTGCTGTCTGCGTAAGGATTGGTCAATACCGCGTCCGGCAGCTCTACAGCGGCCCCGGCAAATTCAGAAAAGACCAGCACACCGCTTTTGCCGCCTTTGGCAACCACAAACTCTTTACCAACTAGGTTAAGACCATCGCGCAGTGGCGTAATCCAGGCGATATCTGCAGCGGCGTAGAGCGCTAAGATCTCATCTAATGGCAGGGCTGAGGTAAACAGCATAATGGGCGTCCAGCTGAGCTTAGCGAACCGACCGTTAATTTTTCCGACCAAGCGCTCAATTTCGCTCTGGGCCGTACGATAGATTCGCATACCCGTAGCGGGCTTGGCCAAAGCAATTACAAAGTTGACCTTTCCCTGTAGCTCTGGGCGACGGGTTAGCAAACGCTCATAGCACAGCAGCATTTCCTTGGTCCCTTTTACGTAGTCCACCCGGCCCGCAGAAACAATCAGCTGACGCTCACCACCCATTTCCTCTCGGATTTCGGCTACTCGCGCTTGTACAGAAGGTTTTTCGACCGTAGAACGAATAAATTCTATATTTGTCCCTACAGGAAAGGCACCCAAGTGCACTAGCTGGTCTTTATAGCGGATTTTAGTCGTAACTTCGGGGGCCGCAAGGGCTGTACCACGAGCGGTGAATTTTTCTGCAACTGGCCGCCGTTCAACAACGTCTATCTCACGGAAGGTTTGGGCAATCGCCACAAAGTTCTCCACATAGCGAGGAATGTGAAAACCACATACATCACAGCAGAGCAAACTATCAATAATTTCTTCTCGCCAAGGCAATACGTTGAACGCATCCGAGCCAGGGAAAGGCGTGTGGTGGAAGAAAATGATTTTCGCGTTGGGCCGCTTCTGGCGAATGTAATAGGGCGTCAACCACAGGTTGTAATCGTGAATCCAGATAAGGGCATCGTCAGCAGCATCCTCACAGGCCGCGTCAGCAAACTTACGGTTAATATCTTGAAAATTGTCCCAGTCAGACGTCTCGTAGGTAAATTGCCAGGGGAAAGAGTGCAAAATTGGCCAAAAGGCTTCTTTTGACGTGACGTGATAAAAGTTTTTGACCTGCTCTGCGCTCAGTGGAATGCGGCGCACCACCCCCTTGTCGTTGCCTTCAAAGCTCATGCGCTCTTTAAAGCTGGTTTTCTGCTTTGCGTTTACCTGTTTCCAGGCAATCCAGGTACTCTGTTCTGCGTTCGCAAACAGGCTTTTTATAGTGGGCAGAATGCCGTTGGGGCTTTTTTTCTCCTGATAGATCGTCTTGCCGTTTTCGATAACCTCGTCGTAAGGCTCGCGATGGTAGAGAATTACAAGGGATGACTTCATGGGTTCGGGGTTAAACAACGCTTTAGAAGACTCGTCTCTATGGAGATAACGGTAGAAACTAATAAAGAATAAATAGCTTCAGGTAAGTTCTTCTGATAGTTCCTAATGTGTTCATAGAGGCGTAGGGTTAAGGAAATAAGACAGCTAAATTATTTTGCACTCATTTGCTTTAAGCCTCACATTAAAGTTACTTCAATACTCACATTAAACCGAGGCGTTGACAAACTCGTAACTTGAATAAATTAGCCAGTGATTTATCTTTTTCTTGTAGAGAGCAGACTACCTCCTGTTGCAGTCTACAGCGCTTACAGGTCTCTAATTCACCGGTAAAATTATCGATGGACACCATTAGTATTTAGCGGCTATCGAAACGAATTTAGACGACTAAATTGAAACTAAATATCAGACCGTTTCAAACTTGTCTTAAACCTACAATAGTTGAGGTCAAAGTTCTATGTTTGTAGCTTTCTAACAGTCTTTTGCTAGCCGCTATTATTTGTGCTTCTTTCATGATCCTTGCGCTGACGCTCTCGCAGCGATGATTTCGCTTGTTTATGGGTCACAGCGATCCTCAGACTGACTAATTCATTACTTGTAATATTATTTATTTGTCAACGAAATAAATCTTATCACCAGGGATAGTAGGCAATTCTCTGCCTGCAGGTGAGATTGTCTTCAACTTTTATCCCTATTTTGAGCAAGCAAAGCTACCTGATGGCGTACCGATTGCTTTTCTCTAGATAAACAAAATGCACCGGGAAACGCACTGGAAAAAGTACGCCGGAACAGTACGTTGAGCAAGACCTATTGAAAAGCTTTTCCATTCGAGGTATTGAGTTTAGAGTGAGAAACGGACGACGCTGTGACGGTGAGTAGCAGCCTATTAAAACGACTCTGTCTCAGATCGATCTCAGATCGCTTGCTTTGTTAGACACTTGCTTTCGACAACTGATATCTAATCTGGCATCTAAAATCTGACATCTAATCTGGCATCAGAATCAAAAGCTGAGATTCTTTACGGCCTGCATCAAACTCACTAGCTCAGAACTTACAGTAGTCCCAGCGACAGTAGCCCCCAGTGTACTGAGCCAGTGCACCAAGCCAGTGCACTAAGCCAGTGCACTAAGCCTAATCACTAACCATACCGACACCCTTTACACTTCCAGGATTCCGTTTGATGAGCCAATCTTTCGCCAACAGCGCCCAGTCGCGCTCACCCGTTGAGCTGCAAGAAGCTGAAACAGAGGCACTCATGGCTTGGGCGGTTAAAACCGCTAGCTCTAAACGTACTTACTTCGAAATTGGACAAGAGCTGGCCAGGCGAATGGGGGCACATCCCATCGCCAACGGACTGACAGAAATTGGCTTTTGGGTGCCTGAGCTAGCAGGTCAGCTAGCGACCGGGCGAAACATTTACCTGGAGATTTTCACAGCGGTTGAACCGGTCGACTTTGGCGCGTCACAGCAGCGTATATCCTTTCGCTATGAGTGCGTCGAAGTGCCTTTGCAAGGAGAATTTGTGTGGGCGGTGATCAGTGGCATGCAGCCAGGTTCGCGCGATCGCTTGGGAAGTCTTTACTGGCTGCGCTACCGCGATCTAGCGGACGGAACACTACACACCATTCGCGATATCGCGCCCTACTCCTTGCCCTACGGCGTTTTCGCCCCCGCTGAGCTCTACGACATGGAGACGCTGCAGCGCACCCGAAAAGATTTAGACTATCTGCGCGATCGCGCCGCCGCGCCGCCAGTCATTCCAGCTGAAAAAGGAATAGAGCCCGCACTCCCCCGCGAAGGAGCACCTAACAATATTTTGCAGATTCACATTCCCACGGCTTCAGCAGAAGGAACCCTAGCGGGCCTGGGCAAAATCTATCGCAAAATCGCTGACAAAATAGAAGCTGACGAACCGCTAACACCCGCTGAGCAACACTACGTCGGCTACGACGCACTGCAATTTTTACCCACTGAGCCCACGATTGAGCACC
>ERZ1740058.99-NODE-99-length-73755-cov-12.378195_pt1 | contig 73755 bp, 74 predicted proteins | sample MGYA00581745_ERZ1740058 | MGnify/ENA primary metagenome ERZ1740058 (study PRJEB43018, sample SAMN04849742) | marine metagenome | isolation source: floating plastic debris | place: Pacific Ocean | collected 2008-08-30 | study: EMG produced TPA metagenomics assembly...
TACATGCAGGTGCAAAAGCACTACACCGCCCACAACACCTCCGCCACTATCGAACTGCGGGAACACGAGATCGACGCCCTGAGTCAGCGCATCTCCGCTGCCATCCAAAACGATGAAGGCTACATCTCCGCCGCTCTCCTCGCCCGCTTCGACAACCTGCAAACCTTCCCCCGCCTGCCTTTCGAGCCCGTCGACAAGGCGACCTACGATGAGATGGTGCAGCAGGTCAAAGCCCGTCGCGGCCCCGACGATTTTCATACGGCCCTGTCGAGATACGACAGAGGCGACCTCATCGAAGCCGGCCCCGCCGGCTGCGACTCCGACAAATGCCTCCTTCCCGAGAAAAAACCTGATTAGACTTTAAACATCCTTGTAGGTTAGTCAATCTAGCCTACAAGCCCAGGCAACATTTCTGTATTCACAAAACTGGCATACTACCAATGATTCAGATCTACTAATCGAAATATGGTGGCCTTCAAAGATCCCGAAGAAGTTTTCACGCCTCGCTCACCACAAGTCAATGAGGCCATGTATGTCAGCAGACCAGACTTAGAAGAGTCTCTAATTGGGGCTTTGCGAGGAACAAAACACCTAATTGTTCATGGAGAGAGTGGCAGCGGAAAGTCGTGGCTATACAAAAAGGTTCTAAAAGATAGAGACATTAAACATGAAGTAATCAATCTGGCGAATGCTGCCCGCAGAGGAAGCATCAATCAAGCTTTTCGAGATTTCTTAGACCGTCAGGCAGCAACTGTTAAAACCGGGTACTCTGAAAGTAAAAACGCGACACTTGGTATTCCGGGTGCAAATTCTCAGCTAGATCATACAGATCACTATCAGATGCCTCAAAAGGAACCCTTTGAGGCCTTGCTGCACAGACTTAACAGCATTTCCAAGAAGCAAAAATCAGTTCTGGTATTAGATAACCTTGAAAGAATTTTTGACGATGAAAAATTATTAAGTGAGCTAGCAGATTTAATAACACTTCTTGATGACGAGGTTTATTCTGAATATAAAGTGAAGTTTATTATCGTAGGGGTGCCGAATGACTTGGGCAAATATTTTTCGGAAACACCCAGTTTCATGACGGTTGCCAACAGACTGAGTGAAGTCAAGGAAGTATTTAGGTTTTCTGAAATACAAACAAAGGAATTAGTTTTCAAAGGGTTTGTCCAAGAATTAGGGCTAATGCAGGAAAACGATCCTTTAGTGGAAGAAGTGTCAGATCATGTTATATGGGTTACCGACAGGATACCTCAAAGAATTCATGAATATTGTGCAAAACTAGCATGGGAAGCTGTTGATAGGAAAAGACCTTTAGCCAAGTCAGACTTGAAAGTGGCTGACAGGAAATGGCTTGAAGATTCACTCAATAAAGCTTATTCAATTGTGGCCTCTTCAATGAACGAAAAGGTCACCAAAGTTCAAAGAAAAAACCAGGTGATATATACTCTTGGGCAAACGACGAAAAGTGGATTTAGATATAGTGATATTGAAGCGGAGTTAAAAAGATTTTTCCCAAAATCAACAGGAGGTATTCAGCTCAATATTAGTGGTGTTCTGTCATCTCTTGCATCGCAAAAACATCCATTAATCCGGAGATCACCAAAGGGTGACATATATGTGTTTTCTGATCCTGTCTATAAAATGTGTATTCGTTGCATGTTAAAGATCAGCGGGGTGGACGAAAAAATTATTCAGAGAGAATTACATACCTTAAACAATTTAGACAAATATCTTTACTGAGTTTTATAGGGCTAAAGATAATGGGTTTATCGGATCTCAATCTTCTGGATATGCGCCCTCTCTCACGTGTTTGTAGAAGCTGGAGTTGGGCTGATTTTTGGGGCTGTACTCAAGCCTTGTTTCACAGGGTTATCATAAATGGATTCGACAGGTTGGGCAAAATCAGTTTCATTGGCGATTTGATGTTCCCAAAAACGGTGCTGCCAAATCGCTGATCTCCTCGCTGCTTTCTGCGATATCGCCAAGCTGAGACCCCTATATCAGTGTCAACAGGTAACTGGGTGCTGGCTTCTCGGAATCGAGATCGCTTTTCGGGTGTGCTGTTTTGGGAGTGGGATCGCGGCTTTGTGAGATGAGGGAGAGGGGCGATATGATTTACTGACGGTCTTTCTGAGCACCCAAAAATGCCATTTTGAAAGTGCTCACGTTGACAACAGACGTTTTTATTGCCAGATCAGCATTAAGTAAATCGGTGTCTCCGGTGATAATGAAATCCGCATCAGTTGTGATCGCACAACTCAAAAACATGGCATCTTTCGGATCGGCTGGGAAATCGACGGTGATATCAACTTCAATGAGTGCGATCGTGGCTATCAATAATGTCGCCCAAGCATCTTGAATTTCTTGAGACAGGCGAAACTTGGGACGCGCTAAAACCGCTTGATATTCCGCCAAAATTTCGGGTGATGCCACCCACTCAAAATCGGAATGCTCCACAATGAACTGAATCACAAGTTCCGGATCTCGATCCCTGAGAATGGCAGATATGAGCACGTTGGTATCGACGATAATTTTCATTCACCACGGCGATGAGCTGCGATTTCTGCCAGAATTTCTTCATCAGTAATCTCAGTGACTTCAGGCACTACTTGAGTTTTTTGAAACAGTTCCCGAAAGCGCTGACTGATAATCTCCGTCTCGTCTTCCTCAGTCAGCATGACAACTCTAACCCGCTGCCCTTTTTGAAATGGCAGATCCGAAAGTACAACTTGAGCCGGGTTATCAATGGTAATAAACGTTTTATAGGCTGTCATAATTAACACTCAAAAATAGGCTGCCATTAGTCGTAAATGGTCGCTCGATCAAATGCAGAATCCGGCAAGCTTTGCCCCTGGCCGTGAGGTAGATTAGCTGACCATTGCCTTAATTCCTTTGCTCTTTCTGCGTAGCTTGCCCGCTGCCATAAGGGAGTCGGTGATACTGCCCGATGCTGCCGCAACTCTAGCAACGCTATAAAAGTTGCAACCTGCTGTAAATGTTCGTCGCTAAGGGCATCAAGTTTTTGCTTCAATTCTTCCGCCTGCATTGAACCCCCTCCATTAGCGTTCTGCCGCCTATTCTAATGTGACTTATGTGAGCTTATGAGGAAGAAACCCTAGACGATCCCCGAATGGCATTTCTCCAACGCCCACTCTCTCTGATGCTTTCTGCGATGTCACAAGGCTGAGCCCGCTTACATAAATGTCCAAAGATGACTGGCGTTGGCTGCTCGGAATCGCGATCGCTTTGCGGGTGTGGTGTTTTGGGGAGAGATCGCGATCGTTGCCCTAGAATTTTTTTGCCAAGGCTAAGATTAAAAGATTCGCTTAATTAAGTCATCTCGACTGATTTGAAAATGGTTAGCAATATGTTTAAGGATTGCGTTTAAGGTGCCAATTTTAAGCGGACTGTGGTTGGGAATGGTAACGTGGTGTTCGCCCTTTTCTTGAGTCGTGAGCCGAATATGGCTACCCGTTTGACGGTCAACCTGATAGCCTAAATTCTCCAAAGCTTTCACCAATTGTTTTCCAGTCAGATCTCTCGGCAGTTTCAAGAAGCCAATACCTCGTCCTTAACGATGTGTAGCCGGATGAGTTTCGGACGATCTGCCTCATCGAAGTGACATTGAACGGCATCTCGTACCATTTCCCGCAGTTCTTTCATCGTCTCGCCTTGGGTAACAATGGACTCGCTCATCGCCTGCGCGACATATCCACCTTCAGGATCTTCTTCAACCAAAAAAATAATCTCGGTCATGGTTTGTTTCGAGCCTCATATTCAAAGTTCATCTTACCGACTTGTTTATTCATAAGCAGGAAGAACGCTTTGCGGATGTGCTGTTTTGGGGGGCGATCTCGGCTTGGTGAGATGAGGTGGAGGGGCGATCGGCGATCGCTCGCCTAATTAGAGAATTTCCTCAGCTAAAAGTTGGCTTTCAATGCGTTCATATTCATCCTCTAGCAGCCAATCCTTTGCCGTTTCATAGTCTGAGTGAGTTACCACCAACTGGTAATTGGCATCCGGCTTAAAAATCCGACAAGAGCCATCGCGATCGCTAATCAACATCAAAACTCTCGGCGGAAATAGCGCCGGGTCAACCCAAAGCTCTAGAAACTGCCAAGTTTTAGCTCGTTCTGCGAGGGCCTGTTCTTGGGATAGCATGATACTCTCCAGTCGCTTTTACGATTTTAATCTCGCCGTAGTAGAGCGGGGTGCGGCTGCCGTCTGTCTTGATGATGTAACCAATCGCCTCCGAGAAGTAGAGACCATATCTTTCGTAATCATCCGTTTCATCAGCTTCACCCGTTCTTTCACCCTGTTTGATAATAGTTTGGGCGACTCTTTCCAACGTTTCGCGATCGTTAAATACATGCGCTCGACCTTCTTTTCGTAAAAGTCGTCGGACTTGAGCGGTTTCTGGTAAATGACGATTAATCAGGCTCGGTCGAGGATCTGGAATGATGACACGACGAATTCCGCTCATGAACTAAGTTAATGCACCGCGTGGTTGAGTCGATAGTACCGCTGCTGGGAAGGATAGCGATCGCTCTGCGGGTGTGCTGTTTTGGGGAGTGCGATCAGCCTTCTAACCCTTCGTGCGATAGGATTTACAGAAATAACCCGTACCAACATGAGTACTGCTGACGCCCTTTACGAACTCGTCAAAACCTTGCCCGAAGAGCAAGCAAATCTCGTGCTGATGTTTGCTGAGTTTTTGCGACAGCGACTGCAATCCAATGCGAGCGAGCAGTCAGAATCCCTCTCCAGCTATTTTGGCGCTCTCAAAGACTCCCCAAGCTTCAACGTAGATCCCGTCGAAATCCAAAGAGCGATGAGACGTGAGTGGGACTAAGTTGCTGTTGGATACCAACCTTGTAATTGGTTTGCTCAAAGGGAGTGAAGCGGTTCAGGCGATCTTGCTAAACCGGCCTATCTCGCTCCAAAATTGCTCATATAGCTTCATCACCCGAATTGAACTCCTCGGATTTCCCGCCATCACAGATGCCGAAATCAAAAGCATCGAAAAGCTGCTCAGCGCGATGATTTACGTGCCCATGAACCAAGCCATTGAAGATGCCACCATTCAGATTCGCCGAGAGCATGGTCTCAAAACACCTGATGCCATCATTGCTGCTACCGTCATCATTAATGACTTAGAGCTGCTTACTTTGGACAGCAGCTAGCAAACCGCATGATTGAAATTTCATCCAAGTAACTCGGATCGAAACTGAGATCGCTCAAAGCCCCTCTCAAGTTGCGAGGCGGGCGATTTGTGGAGGCGGGCGATCGCATTATCGTAGGGGTGTCTTTAATTCGCGATCGCTCAGCGTAGAGACCACGGTATCGGGTAGACGTAAAATACTAAATAAACGTGCAATGCACAGAATCCATGAAGCACCCACAGCTAGAATCCATTCTTGAGAGCGTCAAGCAATATCTTCAAAAGCTTTATGGGAAACAACTGAAAGCCGTAATTCTTTATGGTTCACAGGCTAGAGAAGATGCCCATGAGTTTTCGGACATTGATATTCTGGTGATCTTAGAGACCTCCATCAATCCGTATCAAGAAATCGATCGCACTAGCGAATTCATTGCCAAACTTTGCCTAGACAATGATGTAGTCATCTCTCGCCACTTCATTTCATCAGATAAGTTTCAAAATGCTAGCACCCCTTTTCTGCAAAACATCCGCAACGAAGGCATTCCTGTATAAGTTCCGAGGTTCAGGCATTTATCGCAAAAGCAAAGGAAAGCTTAGCGGCATCTGAGCTATTGGCAGTCAATGAACTTCACGACTTTGCTGCTTCTCGTGCTTACTACACGATGTTCTACATTGCTGAAGCCTTTCTTTGGAATAAAGGTCTGTCGTTTTCAAGTCATGCTGCCGTTGTATCGGCCTTCGGCCGAGAGATCGCCAAGCCAGGAACTGTGCCTGTTCAATTCCACCGCTATCTTCTAGATGCTCAGGACAAAAGAACTCAAGCTGACTATGAAGTTGATACCGACGCTAAGTTGACGGCAGATGAAGTTCAGCCACTCATTAAGCAGAGTGCACAATTTATTCAACTGGCTGAAAGTATCTTGCTGTAAGGTCAACTCCCCAGGACGCTTGCTACTGAACGTCTAGGAAAATTGGCGTGTTCCCTCAATAGAAATTACCGATAACGAGGGCGATGTGGAGAGGAACGATCGCGTTGCTGAACCCCGATTTTCAAGGTGCGATCGTGATCGCTCAAAAGCTTTTTCGAGGTGCGATCAGAGGAGGAAGCGATACGCTTAGAGACCATCGCTACGAGAAAGTCTCAGCTAATCTACATGGAACTTCTTTAAGACTAAGATTGCCGATTTTTGGCCCAATTTATCAAAGCTTCAGCGCAAAATACCGCGATCGCGCGCTCTGGTATCTAAAAATACCTTTCATCCCACAAGATGAGGCGAGGATTTTGGTTGATCCAGGTTTTCTGGCTGTTGCTGCAGGTGCAGCGCACCTAGTTTTCCTTTTAGCTGATTGCTGACATTGGAAATGAGTCCGTTGAGTTTTTGCCCATGACGATCGCCTCCCCCTCTGTTGCTGCTCACTCTCGCCGCTGGCGTCGTTCCTTCGAAGCGGTTTTTTTGCCCGTAGCGGCGCTGCTGGTAGCGCTGCTGATATTCGGGGTCTTTTGCGCCTTGGCAGGTGCCAATCCATTGGCAGTCTACGGCTCAATTTATAAGGCTGCTTTTGGCAGTTGGAGTGCTTGGCAAAATACTCTGATTCGGGCATCGCCGCTGATGTTGACGGCACTGTGCACTGCCCTGCCAGCGCGGTTGGGGCTGGTGATCATTGGCAACGAGGGGGCACTGGTGATTGGCGGGTTGTGTGCCATTGTGGCGGGCCTCGGCATCGGTCCGGGACTGCCTCCATTGGTGGGACAAATCGCGATGGCGATCGCGGCGCTGATTGGCGGCGGCGTCTGGATTATGCTGGCCGGCGCTCTGCGACACTATCGCGGCGTTAATGAAACTATCAGCAGCCTGCTATTGAACTACATTGCGATCGCCATCATCAACCATCTGGTGGAGGGTCCCATGCGCGATGCCGAATTTGTCACTAAACCCTCTTCTGCCCAGCTCAATGAAGCCTTGTGGCTGGGGTTATTACCGGGAAGCCGCATTCACTATGGGCTGATTTATGGTCTGATTGCCTGCATCATCGCTTACGTGCTGATTCAGCGAACCACCTTTGGGTTTGCCGCACGCACCGTTGGCGGCAATATTCGGGCGGCGCGAGTGGCGGGACTGCCAGTTGGCAAGCTGACCTTAGCCGTCTGTTTTCTCGGCGGCTCCTGTGCCGGGCTGGCCGGCATGGTTGAGGTGGCCGCTGTGCAAAAGCGCATCAACGAATCTTTGGTGTCAAACTACGGCTACGCGGGAATTTTAGTCGCCTTCGTCGCCCGTCACAATCCTTTGGCAACCATTTTGGTAGCAATTTTGCTGGGGGGCATTTTGGCAAGCGGCGGCATTTTGCAACGAGCTCATAACCTGCCCGACGCCACAGTGCTGGTTTTCCAGGGCATTGTTTTTCTCTGCGTATTGTTTAGCGATTCGCTCTACAGTCGGCTGCCCTGGTTTCAGGAGAAGGCTGTTACCTAAGGGCTTTGCGGGTAAATCAAGTGCCTGATAGGTGGTTGGGTGGTTGGGTGGTTGAGTGGCAGAGTGGCAGGGTGGCAGGGTGATTGGGTAGCAGGGTAGTTGGGTGCGGGTTGATGATTAATTTGTCCATCCCTGAATTGTTTCTAGGAGATGCCCTGAGAACCATCATTATTTAGGCATTTGGCATGGATTCATCGAGGACACATTATGGCAACTGAAGCACTCGGCTGGTGGGGCGTACCCCTCGCAATCCTGGCAGGCACTCTACGCGGCAGTGCCCCTTTTCTGTTCGTCAGCTTAGGTGAATGCCTCACCGAAAAGAGCGGCAAAATCAATCTGGGGCTGGAAGGCACGCTGCTGATGGGGGCAATGAGCGCCTATGGCGTTTCCTATCTAACTCAAGGAACTTTGGGCCCATTTTGGGCGCCGTGGCTGGGCGTTTTGGCGGCTGGAATCGCCGGCATGTTTCTCGGCAGCATTCACGGCTGGCTTTCACAACAGCCGCGAGTCAACGATGTAGCCGTCGGCATTGCCATGATTATTTTCGGCAGCGGCCTAGCGTTCTTTCTGGGCAAACCATTCATCCAACCACAAGCGCCACAGCTATTGACCTTTTCTCTAGGCAATTGGAGCGATAATCCGGCAGTGCAGGCAGCGTTGCAGGTCAGTCCAGTCTTTTTGATTGGCGTGGCGATCGCCCCGCTGATGCAGTGGTTCTTTCGCTCCACTCGCTGGGGGCTCTATGTGCGCGCCGTTGGCGACAGTCCCGAAGCCGCCCGCGCCATGGGCATTTCTATCTTTAAGGTGCGCTTTTTGAGCATTGTTGCCGGCAGCTTTTTGGCCGGCATTGGAGGGGCTTGCCTGTCGCTTTATTACCCCGGCGTGTGGACGGAAAGAATTTCTAGCGGTCAAGGCTTGATGGCGGTCGCCCTGGTGATTTTTGCTCGCTGGAATCCAATTCAGTGTTTGGGGGCGTCGCTGCTGTTTGGGGGAGCACAGGCGATCGGTCCGGCATTTCAGTCCGTGGGCATCAATGCTTATTACTACTTGTTCAATGCTGCACCCTACATTTTGACGCTGCTCATTATGATCATCACCTGCTCACCCCAGCGCACTCTTGTCGGTGCCCCCGGTGCCCTCGGCAAGGAAGATTAAGCACTGCTGAACTTGGCACAGATTTACTGTCCAGTGGCTAAGATCAACAATGCAGGCAGGTTCGTCTTCGGAGACAGCTTACTATGGCATTCAGCACCACCGAACAAATTCAGTTAGATGCAATGGGCAGAGTTCTGACTAAGTTGACCGTCATCAACTGGATTGACCAAGCCAATGCCAAGAGCGGATTGATTTCTGAAAAGCAGATCCGTTCTCTGGAACTGCAAGAGGTTTTAGTTGATACTGGCGCCACAACCCTTTGCTTGCCCGCTGAAACCATTGCTCAGCTGGGTCTGGAACTGCTGCGAGAAGTGCAGATTTCGACCGCCAATGGTATTGGCACGGCCCGTCTTTTTCAGGACGCTAAGATTGCGCTTTGTGGCCGAGAAGGCACTTTTGAGTGTTTGGCACTTCCGGGAGGTCAAAATCCGCTGCTGGGAGTGATTCCGATGGAGGCGTTGGGTCTAGAACCAGATTTACAAAATCAGCGCCTGCGAGTACTGCCCATCTCATCTAGTGAAACTTATTTGACGATTCTCTGATGTCTTTTTCTGCTAAAAACCGTGGCTTTTGTAAGTCTAAACCGCTAGGTGCCAGGTCCTTCCAAAGCCCAGATGGCGAACCCAAAATCGCCAATTGGGATAGCCCATGACAGAAACTTTGAAGCTGGCAGTTAACGGTACGTTGATGCGAGGACTAGCGCTAAATCCTAATTTAACCAACGTCGGAGCCACCTTTGACTGTGAAACGACAACCGAACCGGCTTATCGGCTATGGACGATCTCTGATCGCTATCCGGCTATGATGCGAGTGGCAGCAGGCGGTGCCGCGATCGCCGTCGAAATCTGGAATGTCCCTCTAGCAGGCTTGGGCGCGATTTTGATGCAGGAGCCGCCGGGATTGGCGATCGGCAAAGTTAAGTTGGCCAATGGCGAAACTGTGCTGGGCGTTATTGGCGAACCGTTGACGGTCAAAGGCCAACGAGAAATTACTCAATTTGGTGGCTGGCGAGCTTATCAGGCGTCCTTAGACTAGCTCACATCCTCGGGATCAACGCCCAGGGCTCTCAGTCTGGCGGCCAGCGCATCTGCCCGGTCTTCAGCCTGCTGAGCTCGCTCTTCAGCCTGCTGGGCTCGCTCTTCGGCGCGAGCACTGACCAACTTTTCGGCCCGTAGCGCCTCCACTAGCTCATCAGGAGCCATCAGCTTTTCGCCCGTGTCTTGACGATAAAAGCCTATCAGCGTGTCTTCAATCACTAGCCGCAGGCCCAAAGCCGTACTTATGCCATCAGTAATAGATATATAGCGATCGCCCTCTAGCCGGTAGCCTCGTAGCTTTTCAACAATCCATTCGCCCTTGGGATCAAACAACCAATATTCCGGCACTTCTAGCTGCTCATATAGAGTGCGCTTGGTCTCTTGGTCATACTTTTGCGTTCCTTGGGACGTCATTTCAAAAATGACCGAAGGTATCGCCCCTTCTTCCCAAATTTTGTAGTTGTCACGGGGACCCGGAGCGACTTGCTTAATCACCATGACATCGGGAGCCACGCGCAGCTTGGGAAAGCCCGCAGCGTAATACAAAAACTGATCCGCCAGAACAATGGCCGGCTGCCCAGCTAAATATTGGCGCAGAGCTACTACCGCCGTAATGATGGCATCAACATGTACAGAAGTTTCGGCCAAGGGCTCTCCATCAGAACTGGGATAAACCACTTCTGTAGCCTGAGCATTTGATGACGATATGACCATGACAATCGAGACGGCTACGCTTATTTTTATCGTAGTACATGGGTGCCAAAGCCGGGGAATTCTCGTTTCCGTAGGAGCGATCGCCAGTCAGCTCGTTTCGATTTATTGAGAACGGTAGCGATCGCTACTGTTTTGACGGGTACAGTAAAACTATCCCAAAATTTAGAGTTCGAGAAATGAGTCGCAGCCGGTTTACTGTGCTCCATGATCGCTGCTTTCTCAGGAGTTACTCACTCTCGGCAAAATTACAGTTTCAATCATAGTGGGGTTTATTTATGCGATACGACCGACAGGAACAAAAACGACAGCAGCAGCAAAAAATCACCGAGTTGCGGCATCAATTGCGTTACACCAACAGTGCCGCCGAACGCGAGCGCATCGTTAAGCAAATTGACGCTTGTCGCCGATATTTCTAGTGATGCCACGAGGAATGTGCAAGCGCGATCGCTGATATTGAAGCCCACAAATGGCCGCGTTCAGCTGAAACCGATTCGCGCAAACGCCAATCCGCAGTCTAAATCAACCACTTGTTCAGAGTTATGCAGCGATCGCCCTCGCCCAATAATTGACCAGCGCTTTAAAGCAATATCGACTAATTTTCAGTGCGCCTTTTGGGCATTGACTGCTGTAATGTCAAAGGATTTTGGCTAGACGAGTTGCAGCGATCGCCACAAAATGCTGTTGCGGCTAATGGCACATTAGCCATAAATCGCAGCAAACATTTATCGAGCAGAGGTGGCTATGAGCGGACTGGGTGGATTGAACAAGACACCAAACGGCGTTGTTCTAGGTATGGTGCAGGCCCAACTGCCTAATGTCGTCACGCCAGAAGATTTAGCAATCCAGACTGAACGCATCGTTGAAATGGTGGGCAAGGCCCGCCGCAATATGCCGACGATGGATCTGGTGGTTTTCCCAGAGTACTCGCTGCATGGGCTATCGATGGACACCAACCCCGACATCATGTGTCGACTTGATGGCCCAGAGGTAGCCGCTTTCCGCCAAGCCTGCATCGACAATCAGATTTGGGGCTGCTTCTCCATTATGGAATTCAACCCCAAGGGCAATCCTTACAACAGCGGCCTCATCATTGATGACAAAGGTGAACTTAAGCTCTACTACCGCAAGCTGCATCCCTGGGTGCCCGTAGAGCCTTGGGAGCCGGGAAATATTGGGATTCCCGTATGTGAAGGTCCGAATGGCAGCACCCTGGCGCTAATCATTTGTCACGACGGCATGTTTCCTGAAATGGCGCGGGAATGCGCCTACCGAGGAGCCGAAATCATGATTCGCACCGCCGGCTACACTGCACCGATCCGGCATTCCTGGCGCATCACCAACCAAGCCAATGCCTTTTGTAATTTGATGGTCACGGCTTCCGTGTGCATGTGCGGCACCGACGGCACCTTTGACTCGATGGGCGAAGGCATGATTGTCAATTTTGACGGTGAGCCGTTGGCGATGGGCAGTCACCGTCCGGACGAAATTATTACCGCAGAAGTGCGCCCCGACCTGGTTCGTGAAGCGCGTAAACACTGGAGCGTCGAAAATAATATCTATCAGTTCGGCCATCGCGGCTACGTTGCCGTTAAGGGCGGCGCCCAAGATTGTCCTTACACGTATATGAAGGATATGGTGGCAGGGGATTATCGCTTACCCTGGGAAGACGAAGTTGTCTACACTGACGGCACGTCCTGCGGCTTCCCGACACCAGCGCGGGAGTATCAAGGCGAGGAAATGCCGACGCTGCCGAGCAAAGTTTAGCGATTAGGAATAGGAGGAGACGCGGATTGGAGAGCGGGCGCTTTTCTGGTTCTTGGCTGAAGCAGCACCTGATTTCAGTACTGTCCGGTTTTCCTATCTAGGGCATCCTGCGGTCACTGCAGTAGGATGAGAAGGCTGCTTTGAGGTGTGCTGTGTTCGTCAGCGTTGTTATTCCCACCTACAATCGCCAACCGATTTTGGAAAAGTGCCTACGGGCCATGGAGCAGCAGCTTCTGCCCGCCGACAGTCCGATCGCAGACTATGAAGTTGTGATTGTTGATGACGGCTCGACCGATGGGACGGTGAACTGGCTGCGGGAAAATGCAGCGGCACTCCCCCATGTGCGACTGTTTGAACAAAATCACAAAGGGCCGGCGATCGCCCGCAATCTTGGCGTCACTGAAGCTCGCGGCGACATCATTATTTTTGTTGACAGTGATTTGGTGGTGCTGCCAGACTTTTTGCACCAGCACGGCACGGCCCTAAAACAGGCTTATGAGGAAAAGGGCAGCGATCGCGTCTTTACCTACGGGCGCGTGGTAAATACCTGTAATTTTGACGCGCCGACGTCAGAACCATTCAAGGTGACCGATTATTCCCAGGCGTTTTTTGCTACGGGAAATGTGGCGATCGCCCGCCACTGGCTGGAAGCAGCCGGCCTGTTTGATACGCAGTTTCAGCTTTACGGCTGGGAAGATTTGGAGTTAGGCGTGCGGCTCAAAAATCTAGGCCTGTCTTTGGTAAAAGTGCCCGCCGCCGTTGGTTATCACTGGCATCCACCGTTTTCCCTAGACCAAATTCCGTCGCTCATTGACAAAGAAATTCAGCGAGGCCGGATGGGCGTCCTGTTTTACCAAAAACATCCGACCTGGGACGTGCGCATGATGATTCAAATGACCTGGCTGCATCGAGTGTTGTGGGGGCTGCTGTCTCTGGGGGGCCGGCTCAACGAAAAGACACTGGCGCCATTACTGCAATGGCTTATCAACACCGGTCGCCCTCAGCTAGCTTTGGAAGTCGCCCGCATCTTTCTCAACTGGTATAACGTACAAGGCGTGTATGCGGCTTATGCAGAAATGGAGCAGCAGGGCGCCTAGGGAAATTTTGAGCAGGAAAATGCTCAGCGGATTGGCTGTGGTAGGTTGGATGGCAGCATTAACAAAACAACAGAATGTCGATTTGATCATTTTGGGGATTAGGCCCCAACGTCTCCGACAGCAAGCCATTCATTTTGGTAGTCTTCTCAATTCATCAATGATTTTTTGTGAAGGTCATCGTGATTCCATCTCACTACGACATCAACGCCATTATTGAGGGATATGCCAAAGGCTATTTTTTGATGTCCGATGACGATGGCCGCGGACTCGGTTGGTATTCCAGTCGACAGCGCACGATGATTCCCCTCGACGATCGCTTTCGCTATCCCAAGTCGCTGCGTCGAGTGCTTAATCAAGAACGGTTTCAAACGGCCATTAGTCGTGATTTTTTGGCGGTGGTTGAAGGCTGTGCGGATCGTGAAGTTACCTGGATTTCTAACGATTTGAAGGAAATTTACTGGGAACTTCACCAGGCCGGTTGGGCCCACAGTTATGAAACTTGGCGGGGCAATGAGTTGGCGGGCGGTATTCTGGGCCTTACTATCGGCGGCGCGTTTATCGGTGAGTCGATGTTCTATCGCATTCCCGAGGGCTCTAAAGTCGCGATGGTGAAACTGGTGGAGCACTTGCGATCGCGACGCTATCTCTTTTTTGATGCGCAAATGATGAATCCTCACCTAGCCCGCTTTGGCGCCTATATTATTGATAACCGCGAATATCGCAAACTGTTGAAACAGGCTTTGTCTATGCCCTGCACCTTCATTTGATAGCAGATTCTTTGCGATCGCAGCTTTGCTCAAAGGCATTCTCAGCTCCCTTGCAAATAGCGGCTAAACTACGGGCACTATGGGGCAGTCAGGTGTGTAGCAGCCCCATAGCAAGATGCCATACAATCCAGACAAGCATCACCGGCGATCGCTTCGCTTGCCTCACTACGATTACACCTCACCCGGAGCGTATTTCATCACCATTTGCGTGCATCAACGGCAGTGCCTGTTTGGCGAAATTGTCAACGGAGCCATGCAGTTGAATGAATTTGGCGAGGTGGCGCGATCGCATTGGTTGCGATTACCCCAACATCGTGTCCACGTGCGATTAGACGCCTTTGTCATCATGCCCAACCACATGCACGGCATCATCGTGTTGGACACATCCACCGACCCCATCATCGGGACACATGTAGGGGCAGGTTTAGCCCAAACCTCTTCAAACCCAACCAATAATAATGCTCCAAAACCTGCCCCTACGGCCCACCCACAAAACAACGACGTGGGTCTTGATCGCCACGGATTGAACGCGGACGAAACGCGATCGCCGGGATGCGACGGGGTGGGTTTTGGTCGCCATGGGTTGAATATGGATGAAACGCGATCGCCCAAACCCACCCCTCCGGGGAAATTGGGCGGCGGCAAACGACACGACATTCCCGAAATTGTGCGGGGATACAAAACCTTTTCGGCACGGCGGATTAATCGGCTGCGCCGGATACGCGGCGTCCCGGTGTGGCAACGCAATTACTGGGAACGCATCATCCGCGACGAAACCGCTCTGCGCAATATTCGGCGATATATCCGAAACAATCCCGCATCCTGGCAACAAGACAAACTGCACCCCGATGAATCATCTCGGCGGTAGCGGCGCAATGATTCATCGGTGCCGGGCAAAACTTTCCGCGCGCCATACAAAACTTCTCGTCTGCCCCTCATCTATCCATCACTCCGTCACCCCATCACTCCGTCACCCCATCACTCCGTCACCCCATCACTCCGTCCCTCCGTCCCCCTGCCACCCCAATCCCCCTGCCACCCTTGCACCCTCACACCCCCTCGCCTATAACTAAAGCGGAAGCGAAAGGCACCCTGCTATGACCCCCGATAAGGCCTACCGTGTAGCCCAGCAGCGCATTGCAGTCGCCAAACGAAATAAAGCGACAAGACTTAATCTGAATAGTCTCGGGCTGACGCAGGTGCCGCCCGAACTGAGCCAACTCGCCAACTTGACCGAGCTTTACCTCGACGAAAATCAACTGACGCAGGTGCCGAAAGAACTGGGCCAACTCGCCAACTTGACCGAGCTTTACCTAGCCGAAAATCAACTAGCGCAAGTGCCGCCAGAACTGGGGCAACTCGTCAACTTGACCGAGCTTTACCTCGACGATAATCCGCTCAATCCTGAGCTCGCAGCGGTTTACGAACAGGGATTAGAGGCTCTTAAAACCTACTTGAACGCCCAGGCCGACAGTCAGATCGTCTTAAATGAAGCCAAGCTGATCTTGATTGGGGAAGGCGAAGTCGGTAAAACTAGCCTGCTCGGGGCCCTGCGCGGCGATGCTTGGGTCGAAAACCGCCCGAGCACCCACGGTGTGGAGGTGGATATCAAATCCTTTGCGGTCGTTGAGGCCGACACCGGCACGGAGATTACCTTCAACGGCTGGGATTTTGGCGGTCAAAACATCTATCGCCACACCCATCAGCTGTTCTTTACCGCCCCCGCCGTGTATCTCGCCGTCTGGAATCCTCGCCGGGGGCCAGAGCAGTGTCGCGTCGATGAGTGGCTCAAGATGGTCAAGCATCGGGCCTATGACGACTCTAGTCCCGATGCCCAGCCCTACATTTTTGTGGTGGCCACCCACGGGGGCCCCAAGGAGCGGCTCGACCACATCGACGAAGCAGCCCTGCAGGAAGAATTTGGCGACTTGATTGTGGGCTTTCACCACGTCGATAGCCAAACCCGCTTTCAACTGGATGAGTTGCAACAGTTAATTGCCCGCACCGCTGCGGCCATTCCCCAGGTCGGGCGCGCCGTGCCCACCAGTTGGAAGCAAGTGCTCGATGCCGTGCGGGCGCGGAGCGAAACCGATGCCTGGATCAGCTACGAGCAATTTCAAATGCTCTGTGCGGAGCAGGCAGTGGACTTAACCCTGGCCAAAACCTACGCTGCCATTCTCAACGAGTTGGGCCATTTAATTCACTACAGCACGGATCCGATTCTGAAGGAAACGGTGATTCTGAAGCCGGAATGGTTGAGTAAGGCCATCAGCTTTGTGCTGGAAGATCCGCAGGTCAAAGCACAAAACGGCCTCGTGCGTCACCGTCGGTTGAGCGAGCTGTGGGATGACCCGGCTCGCGGGGGCGATCGCTATCCCCATTCTCTGCACCCCGTATTCCGCAAGCTGATGGAACGCTGTGACCTGTCTTATCAGGTTGAGCTCCCGCAGGCCGATGCGCCTCCCACCAGCCTGATGGCCCAACTGGTGCCCAGCAAACGCCCTGATGACTGGGAGCAAGCTTGGGTCCTTAAATCTGGGGACACCGAGCGCACCCACGTCTGCCGTCTGCTCGACAAAGAAACGGGCCGCACGGTAGAAGCGGAGGGCCTAATCTATCGCCTGATCGTGCGCCTTCACCGCTATTCCCTTGGTCGCCACAATTATTACGACAGCCGCCATTGGAAAACAGGCCTGATGCTGGATGACGACTTTAACGGTCGGGCCCTAATTGAAGAAATTGGCGGCGATGTCTATGTCACGGTAAGGGCTGCCTACCCGAATGGTTTGCTCGGACATCTTTGTGCCGAAATCGCCTGGTTAGTGCGGTCGTTTTGGAAGGGCATCGATCCACGTCTTTACATCCCTTGTCCAACAGAGACATGTAAGGGCCTGCTAGAACGCGATGAGATTTTGGAATTTAAGAATGAGGGTATCCCCAAGGTCCGCTGTGCCGTGTGCAAAACCTTTCATGACATTGATGGGTTGATGGCCACTAATGCCGCTAAACCTGAATGGCAAGCCGCCGTCTCCGAACTCAAGCAAAACCAGCAGCAAATTCTGACCGCGTTTGATACCGGGTTTGATTCCCTTACGGTGCAACTCAAAACTTTGATGAGTCAGGCCGACGAGCAATACGAGGCGCTATTGACGACCCTGACCGATCCGGCCAAAGATGGTCCCCGCCTCTTTAGCTTTGAACCCGTTGATCCGGGTTTTTGGGACAAACCGAAATGGGTGGCGCAAAAGTTTCGCCTCACCCTCTGGTGCGAACACCGTCGTCTGCCCTTACCCGTCATCAATGGGCCAGGCGATACCAGCGGCGTTTATGAACTCGACCTCACCCGCGACTGGCTCAAGCGCGCTTCGCCTCTGCTCCGCGTTTTGTCTGTCACCCTCAAACTGGCCTTGCCCATCGCTATCCCCGGCACCAAACTCGCCACCGATGACACCGAGTACACTGCCATTGCGGAACAACTCGAATTTGGCGTGAAATCTGCGAGCACGTTTCTCTCCGGCGGCGAGCAACTGGGCGACTGGCTGATCGAAGGGGATGCCGCCGACTTTAAACGCGAGCAAACGACGACTAAAGCGGCCATTCGCGCTCAGGGTGCGGTGCTACGGGAACTGCACGCCTTGCTCAAAGACCAGGACCCGGGTTTTGGCGGCCTCGAACCCGTGCAAAATAAGCGTCGGGAGTTTCTCTGGGTACACCCCAACTATGTCAGCAAATATTAATCGCGCCAAGGTTAGCAAACCTGAAGATGAATGCGGCAATTCCATGCCCAAAAGTTGAACCAGCCGGGATGCAATTGGCAGGGACGCGCAACCGATTAATAGCCGCTGAGGGAACCGCGCTTTTTCGCCATTTTTTCAGCCCAGCGGAACACCCAAAGGCCTAGTGCCAAATAGGCTACTCCGTTTAATAAGGCCAGACCAAAGGTAAGCCAGTCGAGACCCAAATCCCGCGCCATCAGGTCTCGCAAAAGACCGGAACTCGGAATCATCGGCAGCAGAAACCTAAGCTGCTGCATCAGGCCGGTGGATTCTTCAAAGGGAGCCGCCAGCAGGAACAGCAGCAAAAATTGAAAAATCCCAAGGATCTGCTGCACCCGCTTAAAGACCAACGCGCAAGCCCCCATTAGGAAGGCAAATCCATAGCCGGCCATCACTAAAGATAAAAACGGCAGCAGTAGCGTCACCGGAAACGATAGGCGACTGCCCGAGATGGTCATCAGAATCAGAACGATCGCGCTGATTAGAGCAAAGCGCAGCGCCAGACTGGCGATCGCGCGGGCAAAAAATACGCGGGTTGAGCCCCACGGCGAAAGAAAAACCTGCTCCAGCGTTCCCGTCTGCGCCTCGGACTGAAGCTCGATCGCCACGTCGTTGATGATGTAAAGGTTCAGCGACCACAAGACATAGCCCACAACTACAGCATCCAGGCGATCGCCAAACGCAAAGCTTGGACCAGCCATATATTTGGCGCTAATAAATAGGCCGTAGAACACCGAAGTGGTGATGATTAACCCGGCAACGAATTCCAGCGGATAGCGAATGAACTGAATCCAGGTGCGTTTCAGTTCGACCTGCAGCAAATCAATCATAGGGTGGAGTCCTGACGATCCTGAACGAGCTTGAGAAAAACTTGAGTGAGGTCAGCGCGATCGCGCTGCACCGAGAGAATTGGCAAGGGCTGCAGCGCTGCCAGCAGAGCATACAGGCTTTCTGGAGTGCCGCTGTAGGTGACCTGGGCCCCTTCGATAACCGCGCCCAACTGGGTGATTCGTCGCCGCTGCTCTTCTGGAAGCGGGCCTTGAATCTCAATTTTGTAGGTCGAACCAGAAAATTCCTGCAGCAGCGACTCGGTGGATTGCTCAGCGATAATGCGGCCACGACGAATAATCGCCACCTGATCAGAAAGCTCTTCAGCGACATCGAGTTGATGAGTGGTTAGCAAGATAGCGCGGCCTTCTTGGGCAATCTGGCGGACCAGCGCTTTCACCGTTTCGCCAGCCTCAACGTCCAGTCCCAACGTGGGTTCATCTAGTAAAAGCAGTTGGGGATTGTGGATGAGGGCGACGGCGATCGCCACTTTTTGCTGCATTCCCCGCGAGAGCTTTTGTACAGGCGTATCCCGCTTATCTTCCAGCCCAAACCGCGCCAGCAGTTCCAGGCCGCGACGGTGAGCTTGCTTGCGAGGCACTTGGCGCAGCACGCCAAAATACTCCAGATTTTCCTCAGGAGTCAGCCGCCAATAGAGGTTGCGATTACCTTCCAGCACCGCCCCAATATTGCGCAGCGCGCGGGTCCGACGATGGGGATCGGCGCCCGCCACAATAACTTGGCCGCGATCGGGCCGCACCAGTCCGGCAATCATTTTGATTGTGGTTGTCTTGCCAGCACCGTTAGGTCCCAAAAACGCCAGCACTTCACCGCGATGCAGCGTCAGCGACACATCACGTACCGCTTCGAACCGCTTTTTGCCACGCCCATAAGCTTTCGATAAGCCGCGAGTCGTCAATACAATATCTTTCTCGGCGGCAGTGGCAGTGGAGTCTTTGCCAGGATCAGGATGATCGTAAGTAGTCGGGCGATTGACGAGTTGCACAGCGCAGTAAATACCTAATCAAGATCAAGTTGTTTACTTATCTTAATATTTTCTGCCCCACCTTACACAGCGACAGCCACTAACGCGATGAGTCGTCGCCGGAAGCGGCGGCTATTGGCATCGTCGCCAAGTCTTCCGAGGCGGCGTCAGTAGTCTCATGCATCAGCGTGCGATAGCCTTGGCGTGCGGCAACCTGTTCGGCGGCTTTGCGGGAGCCGCCCGTGCCCGTGCCTAGGCAGCGATCGCCCAGCCACACCGCTGACCGAAATCGTTCCGGATCACCATGATTGCTACTAACTTCTTCGGTGCGATAGTTGGGCAATGTCTGATAATCCTTCTGAGTTAGTTCTTGCAGCGCGCTTTTGGGATTGTGGACTGCCGGGTTCGCCATCAGATGCTGAGCCCGCTCCAAAAAGTGCGGGTCGAGCCAGGGACGCACTGGTTGCAAATCGCCTTGGCTTAAAAAAAGTACCCCCAAAATGGCTTCTATAGCGTCGGCTAGCCGCCTGGGCCGCGCCACGTGATCGCTCGCCGCGGCGCTAGAAACTCGCACAAACTGCTCCAGCCCTAACGTTTCGGCGATTTGGGCCAGGGTTTGATCGCTGACGAGATGCGATCGCACTCGCGTTAAGTCCCCCACTGAGGCGTCGGGATACTGTTCCATCAAAAATTCTGCCGCCGCTAGTCGCAACACCGCATCGCCAAAGAATTCCAGTCGTTCGTTGTTGCGATCGCTGGAGGCCGATGCGTGGGTCAAGGCTTGGTCTAGCAGCTCCCAATTGAGATTTTGCCTCGGTAATCCCAACTGTTCCACACAGCGTCGCAAGGATGGCGGAGGCGGCAGAGAATCGGTCATGGGCATGCAACTCTTAAAATCGCTTTTACGAGATTGGTTTTCAGCATAATCGATTGCTCAAGCTTTTATGGAATTATCGCCTGGATTTGAGAGGCAGCCGTTACGATAAAAGCAAGCGGCAACCTGCGTTGTCCATCGCTTTCACTATTCTTGAACTGGAACCTGCGCTATGACCTCAACAGTTAATCTGTCGCCAGAATCCATCGTTTACGAAGGGCAGTTTGGCCCCTTCACCATCGAAGCGGCAGACCGCCGAGAGGTGGTTCAATATCGAGCTGGATTGGCGATTGCGGCGCTCTGCTTTGCGCTGGGTACGACTGGTGTTTTGTGGAGAGGCGACCTGGGCTGGGTGGTGCAAAGCGTCAGCCTGCTTTACACCGGTTTCTGGGTGGCGCTGGGCTACAGTCTATTCAAGATTCATATTTATCTGCGGCCTCTGCATCGACTGCTGCAGGCTTTTTGGCTGATTGGTGGTATCGCATCGCTGGCGATCGCTCATCTTTCCCCTGAACCTTTTGCGCTCACGGTTTTTCAACAGCCTGAAACGCTTTGGGGCATTGGCTTCACGTTTGCCGCGCTCACCGGCATCTATTTCAAAGAAGCCTTCTGTTTTAACCGCTTGGAGACAAAGTTCTTGACTCCAATTGTGCCTTTTCTGCTGTTGGGACACCTTTTTCACTTTCTGCCAGTGTCGTGGGAAGCATTTTTGCTGGCGTTTTGGGCCGCCAACTTTGCCATTTTCGCCTTGCGTAAAGCCGTACAGCCGATTCCTCCCGACATTGGCGACAAGAGCGTTTTCGACTATCTGGAACAGCAGCGCCAGCAGTCCACGGCAAAGGCGTCCTAGATACTGCGTTGAATTCTGGGTGTCAAGACGGCGAGGCAGTAGTTTGTCCGGGTCGAGAGGTTTTCTGGCCTTGAGGAGGCCAGAAATGACGCGGCTGAATATGTGCATCAAAGCGCCAATGACTTGCATCTTGACCTTGCTTTGCCGCTAAGAGCCGTTCGTCAAAAGTAGAGAAAATATTCGTAGCCATATCCCTTGTTTCGTCCAGCGGCTGAAGCGTGGGTGAAGTATGTTGAATTTGCCTAAGCGCTCCGGGATATCGCGCCAGGGAGTACTGGGTCAGTACGGATACAACACGACTTCAAACAACAACGATTGTCCTGTGCCGTCCCCCCGACATTGCCTGGTTTACTGGAAAGCCTGTCTTCGACCGCTTCCATTGGTCATCACGCAGTGCATAGCGTCGGGTTGCCATCGTCCTCTTATCGTCATCAGCACCTTAATGATAAAAATATCAGCTAATTTTTTCGCTTATTTAATTGATGACGCACCCCAATGCAATTAATTCGGTCGCAAAAACATTTAGTCGCAAAAACATTTGGGATACACTGTCGCCGATAATACGAAAATAAAAATTGCTCTCTTCAAGGAATTCTTCAAGACATTGAAAATCCATTAGTGATGTATTCCAGAATGAATCTCAGAGCAGCTGAGCCGCCTTGAACTCCAGCAAATAAAATCACACCCGTAATACTGGCCCCCACCAGGCAAATCGTCAGGCCGATGATGCTGATAAAACCATCGTCATCGAGCAAGCCAAAGCCAGTAATGAAGATGCCGATCGCTGGTACGGTATTGGTTCCTACAATCGGAATCATCATACAAATTGACACTAAAGCGATTATCAGGCCCAAGACGGCTTTGCCGCCACGAGTGGTACATACTGGAGTAAGTCTTGGGCGCGACAGCATCTCAATGCGCTGCAGCCAGGGAAGCCCAGCTTTCATTACTTTTTGAATTTGCAGGAGGCCAAAGCCTTTAGTTTTCCAGCTTTCAGGAAGCCAAGGACGCTGTCGTCCGGCAATCAACTGCACAGCCAGCACAAACATCACAATGCCGAAGGGAGTGGAATATCCCGGTGCCGGAATGGGTAGCGCTGAGGGCAAAGCTAGCAAAACAAATAAAAAACCAAAGGTGCGCTCTTCAGCCAAGCTCAAGATGTCAGTCAGGGTGATTTGCTCAGAGCGTGAATCGTCGAAAAAAAACTGTTCTAACTCAACGGAAAGACGGGCCATGTAAAGATCTCAAATCACAGTCTCTCCATTATCTGCTCAGAGAAGTTGAATGGCGAACAATCCTGCTATTGTGACTGCTAACATCATCCAAAGCAGGGTTCCAGAGGAGTTCTCAATCCAGGTTTGAACGCGATCGCCACCGTACGCCATCAAGCCACCCACCAGGAGAAAGCGAGCATTTCGACCAATTGCCGAAGCTAAAACAAACTGACCAAAGTCGAAATCAAATACCCCTGACGCTAATGTGAAAATTTTGTACGGAATGGGGGTGATTGCCGCCATCAAGACACCCCAAAAGCCCCACTGGTCATATATTTGCCCAACCCGATTAAACGTTTCCAAATCTGGATCATAGACTTGCAGCACTGCGCTACCAATGCTGTCGAAAGCATAATGACCGATCCCATAGCCCACTAAACCTCCCAGGACTGAACCTAGAGCACAGATTAGGGCAAACCGCAGCGATCGCTTGGGCGCACCGGCACACAGCGCAAGCAGCAATGGATCTGCTGGCACCGGCACAATACAAGATTCGGCCAAAGCAAACCAAAAAAGAATGTGCTCACTGTAGGATTTCTTACTCCAGTCAGAAAAATGAGTGTAAGCAGTTTGGAGCATGGTTATTAAAAATTCTTAACTCGTCCAGCATAATAGCTTTGTCGACGGAGCTACCACGCAAGGAGCCTTAGTGAGATTTATCCTGTCCCCATAAAAGCTCACTTAGACAGTGTCATCTAACTTTTTGAGGTGACTAACAAGTTTAGATTTTTTGTGGCAAAGGAATTCTCAATCGCTGAGTTCACAATAATCTAGCGATCGCTAGGAATGTTCGACTGTGTAAATTTCATAATCACCGTGCCAAATCAAGGCCAGTTTTTGTCGACCTGCTTCTGTCAGCCAGATTTCATCCGCATGAACTTCATAATCAACACCGATAGTACCCGCAGTCTGCAATAGATCTTGTAAGCAGAGATTTATCGGCACAGTTGTCACTTCCTGCCGCAGCAGCCACTCTAGCCGAGTCTGCTCTGCCAAGCTTAAAGCGCTTTGCAGAAGAGGATGAAGAACAATATTGGTGGCACTTTCGACTCCGGCTAAGAGCGCCTGCAAGTATCCCGCTGCCTGGCTTTCTGGCAATGTGGCAAAGCGCTGCTGCACTAACGGAATCAGCTCGTCTATAAAACAGCAGCCTAACTGTTGATGCAGTTTATGGATGCGATCTTTGTTCCCAGCCTGCGGATCACCCAAAACATCGGCCCAACTGATATCGGGGTAAGCAGTCTGCAAGAGTCGATGACAGCGTTCATTCAAACGATAAGCCTGCTGTTCGGCATCGCAAGAAAAATCTTGTCCCGGAATTGCCCCAGCATGAACTAAAAGCTGAAAAAAATTGACGACTGCTTGATCCATGAAGATGGGGTAACTGCGTGAATCTTTAATGAAAGTTAAAATTTTGCTTATTTGAGTGTAATCAGCCTCTAGACAGAAATCTGTAACTGTCAACACGTCTGTCCTGGCGCATGTTCTGACTGTGCATCACACGTTCTCTAAGACGAAGTATGAAGATAAAACCGCCAATAGCCGGCGACATATAGCAGGTTGACGAGAATCAAGAGGCCTTTACCCCAGCGCGATCGCATACGACGCAGCAAATTAATGGTGGCAAGTAAAACCAACCCCAATTCCAGAAGCGCACCGTAAGTGCCCCAATGTTGAGGATCCCAATATGAAACTGGACTGACAAAACGATAGGAACTCAAAGGCCAAAAATGTTGATGGGCATCTTCATGGTGCAATGGCAAATCTTCTAAATGGTGCAGCAACATGCTGGCAAAGAGAGCAATCCCCCCGGGTCGCTGGAGCCGAAGGAAAATCCCCAACCCTAGCAGCGCCAGGGGAATGGAGTTGCCAACGGCAAAAATGTTTTGCCAAAACGGCAAATAATAGGTTTTTTGCCAAATAGTGGCGTCAGGCAAGCCAACCCCCTTTGCCCAGCCATAAAATACGAACATGGCGGCATCGGGGAGCCAACTGCCAATCACAATAGGCCAACCACACTGGTTCAGATGACCACGGCCTAAAATCGCTAAATTAAGGATGCTATGAGAAGGAGTATTCATTCCAATTGCCCATAATGTCTCATCGACGCCCCATTTACCTCGACTGTCATGCTACGACACCGGTCGATCCACGGGTACTGGAGGCGATGCTGCCTTTTTTTACGGAACATTTTGGCAATCCGGCCAGCAGTGGACACGCGTATGGTTGGGAAGCGGAAGCCGCCGTGCAGCGATCGCGGGAAATTATTGCTGCTGGCATCAGCGCCACCCCTGAAGAGATTGTATTTACCAGCGGTGCCACTGAGGCGAATAATCTCGCCATCAAGGGGGTAGCTGAAGCCTATTTCAGCCGTGGACGGCATATTGTTACTGTCCAAACTGAACACAGCGCGGTGCTCGATCCCTGCCGTTATCTAGAAGGGCTGGGTTTTGAGGTAACTTACCTGCCGGTGAATCAAGACGGCCTGATCGATATTGAGACGCTGGCTCAATCGCTGCGGGCAGACACTATTTTAGTGTCGGTTATGGCGGCTAATAATGAGATTGGCGTTTTGCAGCCTTTAGCAGAAATTGGCGCGTGCTGTCGCGATCGCGGCATATTACTACATACGGATGCAGCCCAAGCAGTTGGGAAGATCGACCTAAATGTACAGGCCCAAAACATTGATCTGCTGTCACTCACAGCCCACAAAATTTATGGGCCTAAAGGCATTGGAGCGTTGTATGTACGACGGCGTGCGCCGCGGGTATCTCTGGCTCCTCAACTGCATGGTGGGGGCCAGGAGCGGGGGCGTCGTTCTGGCACGCTTTACACGCCACAGATTATTGGCCTGGGTAAGGCGCTGGCATTAGCCTGGGAAACTCAGACCAGTGAGCAGCAAACGATGCGGCAACTACGCGATCGACTTTGGCACTCTTTGCAAAATCTGCCTGACGTTTACCTTAATGGCCATCCTACGCAGCGATTGGCGAATAACCTTAATGTCAGTGTGGCTGGCCTGGACGGTCAGGCACTAATACTCGGACTTAAAAATACAGTTGCCCTTTCTTCAGGGGCTGCGTGCAGTTCAACCAATACAGCTCCTTCCCACGTGCTGAAAGCCTTAGGACATTCTGATGAACTGGCGTATGCATCGCTACGATTCGGCATTGGTCGGTTCACTACGGCTGATGAAATTAAGCAAGTTGCCCAGGCCTGCTTCACGACAATCCAAACACTGCGGCAATCTAAAGTGCATCATCCGCCACATAGTGGAATCAGAAATTGAGCAAGTTTCTAAATCACCTCTTCACAGCATTGATAGTTGTATGAAGGTCTTGTAAAGACAGCGCTTTTGATTGCGTATTATGTCAAGGACCCAATAATGTAAAGAGTAACATTTCTGATTTTACAAAGAGGCCATTATGGTTCTCAGTAAATTCATCAATTCATAATATATCTTGCTTTGTTCACGTCAGATTACGGACTGGTCATTGGGACATGTGATAGTGCATTGGAGCAATTGATTGAGTCAGAGAGGTATGTCTATTGTTGAGAGCTCTGATCGCTCACGTTGTCGTATTGAAAGCTAGTTCGCTAACCGAGTGAGGTTCAGTAGCCAGGCAGGTAATAGATGTTTTTTCCCATTTCAAGGGTGAATTTGAGAAGCTCTATTGACCTGTGAAAATTATTGTCGAGAGATGAACGAAAGCTTATTGAGGTGTAATAGAGGTTGAATATCGAAAATATCTAGTCTAGGATGGCGATCATTAAGGTAATTGAATTTAGCTAGAGACTTCAGAAATCATTTCGATTTCTTTCTGGGGCTATATTTATACTTTTTTGATGGAATGCTTGCTATCTGTTTTGAGTTTCTTTTTAAGACTCAGCTCAAATCTTCTTTAAATCTACGTTCTGATTAGATAGAAGAATCTGGTAGGTATAGAGCTTTAATGGTTTCATCTATTGCTTAATCACAACTAAAAGAGAATAACTTTATTGTCTCTATATAGGAATTTAAGGAAAAGCGAGCTTCTGGTTTAATAAATCAGCATTGAACAATGAAATTTCAAGCACATCTATTGAATTAGGATTTAATATTATTGTAAGCAAAACTTGCTTAAGGTGATTTTAATTCAAGTAGTCGCCAAACGCTGAGCTCTTAGATATTTAGCCGTTTTAGTACACTAAGCTTTCAGATAGCTATGATTTTTCTACGTACAGCAGCCATTTTGACTGACAGTTTATATCTGAGCTCTGTCATTTCAATGACAAGTGGCCATTGGACTTTCCAGTATCGTGGCTTCAGATATTTTGGCGAGCATAAAACAGCTACCAACATGCTGTTTACTCAATGTAGTGTTCAGTCTGATAAATGCTGGATTATGTCGGAATATATTGTCAGAGTGTTAAATCTATTTGGCATTTTTAATTTCAAGCTTAGGAATGAAGAATTAGGTCTCTGGAAATCAAGAATGCTTTTATATAGAAATGCTTCGATGCCTTTATTAGCGTAGAGCGAAGTCTGAGCCAATATATTTGACTAAACATTTCTAATATTTTTAGATCTTTATTCGAGAAATGCTTGTTTCTATATCAGGCAATGCTTTGTGACAAGTAGCACTTTCAAGTAAAAGCTCCTTAAGTATTTTTGAAAGATTAGTTTAGTTCCCCCAGTATCCATGTTTAGTTGCAGAACAGATCAAATGAAAGAATTCTAAGTCTTCAGGTTTTAGATTGTATGAGGTATCTTTATAAACGAGAAAAGTATAGGATTTCGATGTCACTGATTTTTGTAAAGCCATGAATTATCGACAGATTTGGTAGCCGCGATCGCGAACTTATGATTACAAACGCTTTCACAATATTTTTCAGCCACATTATTCCAGTTAATTCAAGTAAACTCCAAGGGTATTGAATCCATGACTAAGACGAATCCGGTCATCATCATTGGCGGCGGACCTGCAGGATTAACGGCAGGCTACGAATTGCTAAAGCACGGCAAGCAATCCATCGTTTTAGAAAAAGCTGATAAAGTGGGCGGCATTTCCCGTACAGAAACTTACCGAAACTATCGCTTTGACATCGGTGGTCATCGCTTTTTCACCAAAGTCGGTGAGGTGCGGGCAGTCTGGCATGAAATTTTAGGAAGCGACTTCATCAAGACTCCGCGTTTATCTCGCATCTATTACGATGGCAAGTTTTATGATTATCCGCTCGCCTTGGTCAAGACTCTAAAGAACCTAGGGTTTCAGCGTAGTGCTTTAATTATGCTGAGTTATCTGCAGGCCAAGATCAAGAAATTCTTAAACTTGCGCCCTGAGCCACAAACTTTTGAAGAGTGGGTAATTGACTGTTTTGGCGATCGCCTCTATCGCACTTTCTTTAAGACTTATACCGAAAAGGTGTGGGGCATTCCCTGCAGCCAAATTCGGGCTGATTGGGCTGCTCAGCGCATTCGTAATTTGTCTCTTAAAGAAGCCGTCCTTAATGCACTGGTTGGCAGTAAAAATTCTAAGAGTCTTATCAAGAAGTTCGACTACCCTCGCCTCGGTCCAGGAATGATGTGGGAGCGCTGCCAAGAAATTCTGGAAAACCATGGCTCACCAGTACATCTGAATACAGAGGTTGTGCGTGTAGAGCGGCAAGGCAATCACATTACGAAAGTGGTGGCTAAGGAAGGCGATCGCATCTTTGAATTGCAGGGAGAGCATTTCATCAACTCCATGCCGATTTCGGCGTTAGTGCATCGTCTTGATCCGCCGGCTCCCCCTCACGTAATTGCAGCGGCGCGCGGACTCAAGTATCGGGACTTTTTGATCGTGTCCCTGATTATTGATCGCAAGCACCTCTTTCCCGACAATTGGCTTTACATCCATAGTCCTGAATTTCGCGTCGGTCGCATTCAAAACTTCAAAAATTGGAGCCCTGATATGGTGCCTGATGCCAGCAAAACCTGTTTAGGCATGGAGTATTTTTGCAGCGAAGGCGATGATCTTTGGGAAATGAATGATGCCGACCTGATTAAGCTGGCCTCACAAGAAATTGTCAGACTTGATCTAGGCGTGAAACCGGAAGATGTTGAAGATGGCTGCATCATTCGTCAATATAAAGCTTATCCAGTGTACGACGGTGAATATCGGCAGCATCTCAAAGTGCTTGAAAACTACATCCGCACGTTCGATAACTTGCAGACGGTAGGCCGTAATGGCATGCATCGCTACAACAATCAAGATCATTCCATGCTCTCAGCTTTGCTGGCGGCTAAAAATATCGCGGGAGAGCGCCACGACATTTGGAATATTAATGTGGAACGGTCATACCACGAGAACTTTACCGACGAAGAATGGTCGAAAGTGAAACAGCAGCAGTCTGAAACAGAGGCAGTTGCGCGTCCCCTATCGCGTACTGCATTGTAACCATCAGGTTCAAGGCCGCTTAAGAGTTCGTCTGAGACGCGTTACCGATGGTGCTGAAAGCCATCTATAAAAAGGACTATCACGCCTACATGGCTTAATCAGTGAGGCACTGCGTCTTTTGGTGTGGAGAAAGCTGGCAGCTAAGCTAAAGGCATTCCCTGACTTTTCTTTGAACGACTAATGTATCGGCCTAGAGAACACCTAGTCTCAGCGATCGCACTAAGCTCAATGACTGACTGCAATTTTTGCTCGTCACCTAGCAACGCGCTGAAGGTTTAGTCTGCGATTCCTAGTAAAAATCGCCATTTCGCTCAATTTTGGTTGCTGTTATGAACACTCCGTCCCTGGAATTTTCCATCGTTATTCCAACTTACAACCGACCTGAGCGGCTGCGGCAATGTCTACAAAGTTTGACTGAATTAGATTACGACCACGATCGCTTTGAAGTTGTCGTGGTTGATGATGGCAGTCAGGCATCCTTAGAACCTGTGGTGAGACCTTTTGAATCGGCCATAGGGGTTCACTTTATCCGCCAACCGAATGGTGGGCCGGCAGGTGCTCGCAACACCGGAGCAGCGGCTGCCCAAGGACGCTATTTGGCCTTTACTGATGACGATTGCCAACCGACGTCTACCTGGCTAACTGCCCTTGAAACAGCCTTTAAAGATGCTCCGGAAGCTCTTGTCGGGGGGCACACGATTAATGCGCTGCCCAATAATCTTTATTCAACCGCCAGTCAAATCTTAATCGACTACCTTTATCACTTCTACAATCCCACGCCTGACACGGCTACGTTTTTTGCCTCCAACAACTATGCGGTTCCCCGCGATCGCTATCTCCAACTCAAAGGTTTTGATACCAGTTTTCCACTGGCAGCAGGAGAAGATCGGGAGTTTTGCGATCGCTGGCAGTACCATCAGTTACCGATGCGATCGGCTCCAGAGATGCAGGTGCGCCATGCCCACAAGCTAACGCTACGCAGCTTTTGGCGACAGCACTTCAACTACGGTCGCGGCGCATACTGCTTCCATCAGGTGCGCGCCCATCGTACGGAAGACACTATTAAGGTTGAAAAATTGTCGTTTTATTGGCAGTTGTTAACCTATCCCCTGCATCGACTGCCAGTATATAAAGCCATCCCAGTGGCAGGATTGATGTTTTTGTCACAAGTTGCCAATGTCGCTGGTTTCTTTTGGGAGCGCATAGGACAACAGCGCCAAGCAAAACTAGCGACCCATCAAACTTAAGGGCTGTCGCGGGGTAGCTTGCAAGGCTGCAGCGAAATAGTTTCAGGTTCTGAAGCAGGTCATGAATCAAAGTCAGAATGCTTTGTGGACAAGCATCACCAATCCCACTCTAGAAAAATATCTAGGTCTGATTGGCTTTCCATACAAAGATTTCATCATCAAATAATGACAGCTCTTGATGTTGACTATTCATTCGCTTTAGGGCTTCTGAAAACGTGTGTGACTGGACTGTTAATAGCGGCTCTGATGCGTTATTACCCTTAACCAAAGTGATTATCACAATGATCTTCACGGGTTAAGACCATTGCGATGTTGTCCTTAACGCGTATCTTTACGAATAGGGAGAGTATTTATCGCTGGAGGCAACTGGTTGTGATGAACCATAGCGTCGTTTTAGTGACCGTTAACACGCAGACACTGGCCCAAGAAATTGCCAAAGCACTGGTCAGCGATCGCCTTGCGGCCTGTGTCAATCTTTACCCCATCCACTCGGTCTATACCTGGGAAGGCAAACTTGAAGAAGCTGCTGAGTGGCAGTTGGTCATCAAAACTGACCTGGCACTATTTGCTGAAATTGAAAGCACTCTGCAAACCTTACATCCTTACGATGTCCCTGAAATTTTAGCTCTGCCCATTCAGCGCGGAAGTCAGCCTTATTTATCATGGATGACGAATGTTGTGCGATCGCCGCATTGAGCGACGCTGTCACCTACTCATCAGCCTCGGCGGCGTCGGAGTCAGCATCATCGGTCGCATTGAGACGACGCTGCAGATTTTCGGCTTTATCGAGCGCCTGGTCGCTGTTTTGCTGATACGCCAACACTCGATCTTGGGCCACCGAGTAATTTTCACTGTCAGGAGAGACCTCGGCCATTAAATCAGCGGCTCGCTGCCACCGCGCCGCCAAGTCTAACCATGCCGCTGGTGTGTCTGCATTTTGCCCATCCGCCACGGCCTGTTGAGCAATGCGCACGGCCTGAACAAAATCATCTTGAACCGGCGGCGCACTGGTTTCACTAGATGTTGCGACCGATTCACTGCGATCGTCAGTCTGTGCCCAAGAAATCTCCAAGCGATGCTTGAGTACCCAGCCCAACAGCAGCAGCAATACACACAAACTAGCCCCGCCCACAAGTCCCCTGGCAAAATACTTTTGCCGGAGCCGCTGCTTCTTTTTGTCCGAGACAATAATTTCATTACGAGTTCTCGGTTGCTGAAGATCGCGCCACCATCGAGCAATGGGATTAGGTTGCTGCAGCTTAATCAACTCAGACCAAAGCAGTTGATTTTCTGGGTCCCGGGTAATTTCTTCAAACCAAAGCAGCTGCTGCTCTCGCACAATCCGGCTATTAATATTGACTCTACGAATATTTTTGGGAGAAATATCTTCCAGAATTGTTTGCACACGGCTAACGACCTGATTCTGCTCAAGCTGTTCAACGGTGGGGGCTTCGCACAACAGTTGCAAGATTCCATCTGCCAAAATGGCGCGAGTGCGAATTTGTGAGTCCGCCAACTGCTCATTTAGGATTTGAATAATCGCAGCTACGCTACCTTGGCGCGCTTGGCCTAGTACGTCATTGACAGATGAATTTGTTTGAGCTGTTTGCATAGCTGGCAGGCACACTCGACAAGGTAAAGGATAGTTTAGCTCTAATTCATAAAAGTATCGCTACGTTCTCTAAAAATCGTACTGAATTCGAAGAAATTTTATTCTAGAAGATTTCCCGAAATATCAACAGATTTAAATTGGGATGCTTTTCTATCAGGAATGACATCGCAGTCAGACATCTAAAAACATTCAAGCTTTTGCCCACTCTGAGCCATCGAGTTACGGACATGGAAGAGCAAAAATATCCTTAGGGACTCTCGGCTGGGCAAAAGAGCATCTGATTTTATCGATCCTGTCGCAAGATGATAAGCTTTCTAATATGCTTATTCATAAAGAGTTGATAGCTAATAATAGCTAGTATCGGATATAAAGCCCTATCATGCCGCTTTGAATATGATCAGAATTCCGCTATCTTCAAAAAAGGATAATTATTTCTGAGCACTTGATCTGTACAAAAGTCTCAGATTAAAAACAGATAGAATTTAAGAGGCTAGGGCCCTGTAATCAATCAGCTTGCAGTAGTTAGCGTGGGATTCTATTAAATAGGACTTACGCACAGATAAGACTTACGCAGCAGTCATTTTTAGGGAAGGGCGCTTGGGGCGTTGACAGGGATAGTGGTCGAGTAGTCCATGCTTGAGCTGGTAGAGCGTTTGCCCCATCGGTTGGGTCAACTCATTGAGCCAAACCCATACCAAGAAGGCACCACTAATATGATTGCGCTGAATCCGAGCTTTACGGCATTGACAGGACTTTAGCCCGATCACCTGTTTGCCTTCGCGGTGCAGCTGCTCAATCTTCCATCGGAAGCCACACGCCTGTTGTGCGTCTTCTGGGGTGATTGCAGTTGGCTCGTTGGTGACAACAAAGTCCGTGCGGGGTGTAGACACCGCAGCCTGGAAACACTGCACCCTATGGTCTTGAGGGAAGCATTTGATTTTCAAACGTTTGCCCGACTGGAGTTCATCCTCGTCCCAACTCAAACTATCAATGCGCTGATAGGCTCGTCGTCCTCCAAAATCATCGACGTGGCGATTCGCTTTTAGGGAGCAATAGCAGACCTTTTGCAAGGACTTAATCAACCGCATCAAGAGCTTTGTGGCATACCAGGTGCCCATCAGCACGACATAAAATGGCACCTGTTTCTGATACACGCTGTAGCTCAGCATGTCATCCATGGGGTCTCAGTAGATCGAAATGGTCTCATGTAGATCGAAAACGCTACTGGGCACAGGACCGATCTGTTGCATAAAGAGCAGTTGAAAGCGCGAGCAAAGGAGGACACGCTAAGCCCGTCAAGCGTTAGCCGCTTTGTATTCACAAGCTCGCAAAATTCGCTCGGCACGGGAAATCTCCAATGCTCACAATATCAGTGCTTTCTACGAAAACCTGTCACCGCAGAAAGCCTTTGATCTCGCGCATCGCTTTCAGTTTTACTACATCGCCAAATCGGCTAGCTGCTCAACATAGTTGAAATTGAGTTCTCTGTCTTGGCACGGGGTTGTCCGCATCAGACGACAAGCACTAAGTTTGACCATAGACCGGCACCGCGGCGCCGCGAACATCTTTGGCTGCATCAGAGGCCAAAAAGCAAATCACTTCGCCCAAGGATTGAGGTGTGACCCATTGATCGGTCTGTTCGGTACCCATCGCCTCTCGATTGGCGGGAGTATCGATGGTGCTGGGAAGCACCACATTGGCAGTGACTCCTGTATCTTTGGCCTCATCAGCGATCGCTTTAGTGAGCGCTACTACACCTGCTTTTGCAGCGCAGTAAGCTGCCAGTTGTCCGGATGGTTGTACTGCGCCCCGGGCGCCCACCGTAACGATGCGGCCATAGTCTTGCTTGAGCATCTTTTTGAGGCTGTGCTTGCAAACCAAAAAAGCGGTATTCAAATTGAGGTCCAATTGCTTCCGCCATTCGGCGTAGCTGAAATCTGGGGTTGCTCCCATCGCAAAGCCACCAACTAAATGAATCGTGGCATCAAGGTAATCGTGGTTTTCTACCAGTGAAATGACTGCTGCTTCATCGCTCAAATCAGCAGAAACAAAGTTCACCCGTTCTATCTGCTCCGCCGAAAGTTCACTCTTCAGTTTCTCCATACTGCCAGAACTTGTATAAGGAACCGTCAGCTTTGCTCCCTGAGCTAAGGCTACCGCAGTGACGCCTTTCCCTAGCCCGCCAGTGCCTCCAGTAATTAGTATGTGGCGATCGCCCATGAATCTTTGCATCCAATTTTTACTACCTAATCCTAGCGGCCAGTCTCCGGGATCTGTCATCAGCCCCAGGCTAGAAACCTTGCAAGACAAGCATTATCGTAACCACTGCAACGCGACTAATCTAAAGCTAGAACCTTTGCTGCCAGACTTGTGCAGCAAAATAATGACATTTACTGATAGCCCAAAACTGCCGCCAAATTTTTCAGGATTTACGCAGTTGAATCCGATTTTGGTCCCCTGTCCCCAATTCTCTGTGGGCTACATACAAATGGAACACCGGCAATAGCAGATTCGGAAATTTATTGATACTTCAACCAAACCACAGGGAAACCTTTCAGGAGGGCTTATAGCGGCTAACTTTGCCCAGCCCCCACTGCTGGTCCATTTGCGCAAGGTTGCACTGAGATAACTTTCACTGCTCCTTTGAGTTGAACAACTTCAAGTCGTTCATCATGCGCCGCAGAATTTGACTCATACGCCAATCTGCGTGTCAATCACACCTGTGATTGCAATTGTCGCCATCTCGCTTCGGCACAGCGGTACCGAAGACGGCATTTTCATTGAGTTGGTGCCAACTGGGAGTACCCAAAGCTGACATTGTGGTGGACTTCTATTCGCCCTTCGAGTGCCAGTTGGTCGTATATGTCATGGACTAAAGCAAAAGCATGAGCATGACGCAGTCAAGGATAATCTGGTGCGATCGCCCCCTGCCAACCGCAACATTTCTCCTGGCTCTGGCAAAATCAGTTGACTTAATTAATATGGGATGCCCTTGGCAAAATTCTGAAGCAGTGATATCTCAATGACTCAGTTTAGGCAAATTTCTCATTCTCTTTCCAAATTGCCAAAAGAGCTATTACCCATGTATTAATCTATGATTTTCCCTGAAAAAAATTTGCTCAGATGACAAGAGTATCGGTCAAAAAGCAGATGCTGTGAGCGCGGTTGAACTTAATAGTAAGTAGAGTAATGCATGATTTTTAGAGATTAAGTTCCATCTTTTAGACCACTAATGCCTTCAGTATTGTGGCTGCTGTGATCGAAATGACTTCTGCATGAAAAGTTATGGCTGCTGTGATCGAAGTGACTTCTGCATGAAAAGTTTGACTGGCCGGCACAGGCTTTTTCATGTCTGCGATCGCTGACGTTGAGGCGGCTCGCGAAGTATCGCGAACATCTCAGAAAACCTGTTTTGAGCCGACGTAATACGCCTTATTAGATTAGAAAATGTTGTGGGATTGGTCAGTCAAATCTATCAGTACCTTGATACGTAAATCACATATCGCCCGCAAGGAATGTCATAGAGTGATAACAGGTTACTTGCTGTTTTTGGGCGATCGGTGAATACTGTATTCTTCAATACAGTTATTCGATTGATTCGAAATGCTGTGTGTACTCTGAAATGTTTTTTGAGTGGCCTAGCACTGAATAGCAGTATGACGTACCAAAGGCTGTCTAGCTAGGCCACTCAGTTGCTCATCAACATCAGCAATTTACTATGGATTGGTTTGAGGGTCGTTAATGTATTCGTCAAGAAATTGCACCCGTTTTCTATGGCTAAGCTGATCTGGAGGCTTGATAAAGCACACGGACAGCATCTGCCTACAGGTCAACAAGGCTGCAATGGGTCCCTAATTTGAAATCGCAAGTACTTTCTGTCGCCTATGAAAATTCTGCAAACCCGCACTCTCCGAGGCCCCAACTATTGGAGCATCTACCGGTCTAAGTTAGTCGTTGTACGTCTGGATTTAGAGGAGTTAGCCGATCGCCCCTCTGACACCCTGACAGGCTTCCATGACGGTTTGGTAGCGGTTCTGCCCAGCCTCGAAGAACATTTTTGTTCGCCAGGATGCCGGGGCGGCTTTTTAAGCCGAGTGCGCGAGGGCACCATGATGGGGCATATCGTGGAGCACGTGGCTTTAGAACTGCAGGTAATGGCAGGTATGCCCGTAGGTTTTGGCCGCACTCGGGAAACCGGAGATGCCGGCGTTTATCAGGTGGTTGTTGAATACCAGTATGAGGCGGCGGGTCGATATGCTACTCGTGCCGCCGTGCGTCTGTGCCAAAGCATTATTGATACTGGCACCTATCCCGACGCTGAGCTGCAGATTGATTTGCAAGATTTACGACAGTTGCGCTCTGAAGCAACTCTAGGCTCGACGACTGAGGCTTTAGTCCGAGAGGCAGAAGCTCGCGGCATTCCTTGGTTAGAGTTGGAAAACTGCGACTTATTTCAACTGGGCTATGGCAAGCATCAGAAGCGAGTGCAGGCAGCGTTGACCTCTTCGAGTAACGTGCTGGGAGTTGAGCTGGCTTGTGATAAGGAGCGCACAAAGGCCATTTTGGCAGAGATGGGAGCACCAGTGCCAGCGGGGCAGCTCATTTATGCGTTCGATGAGTTGGAGCCCGCGATTGAGCGGCTGGGCGGATATCCCATTGTGATTAAGCCTTTGGGCGGTAATCACGGACGTGGCATTACAATCAATATTCGCTCCTGGCGCGAAGCTGAAGCCGCCTACGATCGCGCTAAGGACGTTTCCCACGGCGTCATTGTCGAACATTTTTATGCTGGACGCGACCACCGCATTCTCGTAGTGAACCATCAAGTGGTGGCGGTGGCCGAGCGAGTGCCGGCTCATGTGGTGGGCAATGGTGAGGCGACGATCGCCCAGTTAGTCGAAACCGAGAACCACGATCCACGGCGCGGCGATGGCCATGACAACGTGCTCACGCAAATTCAGCTTGATGCCGCCACCGACGCTATGTTGGCACGGCAAGGTTTTGATGTGGAAACTGTGCTGTCGGCGGGACAAGTTGCCTATCTGCGGGCCACGGCAAACTTGAGCACTGGCGGCACGGCGATTGACCGCACCGATGATATTCATCCCGACACTGTGTGGCTGGCGGAGCGCGTTTCCCGCATTATCGATTTGGACATTGCCGGGATCGATGTCATTACCACCGACATTACCAAGCCGCTGCGGGAGGCCGATGGCGTCATTGTCGAGGTAAATGCCGCACCCGGGTTGCGGATGCACCTGGCGCCGAGTGAAGGCATTGCCCGTAATGTCGCAGCGCCGATTTTACAAATGCTATTTCCGCCGGGAACGCCAACTCGGATACCGGTGGTGGCCGTCACCGGTACCAATGGCAAAACCACCACGACGCGCTTGATTGCCCACATTGCCAAGCAGGTTTACGATGCGGTCGGTTTCACCACAACGGATGGCATTTACATCAGCGATCGCCTGATCGAACAGGGCGATACAACTGGTCCGCAAAGTGCCCAAGTGATTCTGCGCGATCCCATCGTTGATATTGCCGTGCTAGAAACGGCTCGCGGCGGCATTCTGCGATCGGGGCTAGCTTTTCCCTACTGTGACGTGGGAGTGGTGTTGAACGTAGCCGCAGACCACTTAGGTTTGGGTGACATCAACACCATTGATCAGATGGCCCGGGTCAAGGGCGTCATTGCGGAAGCGGTACATCCGGACGGCTATGCAGTGCTGAATGCTGATGATGAGCGAGTCGCGGCGATGGCCGAGAAGGTTGTGGGCAAAGTGGCCTATTTTTCCATGGATGCCCAAAATCCGATTGTGCAGGATCACGTTCGGGCAGGCGGCATTGCGGCGGTTTACGATGACGGTTACTTGGCAATTCTGCAGCAAGACTGGGTGTATCGCATTGAAGATGTGAAGCAGGTGCCGGTAACCCTCGGAGGACGAGCATCCTTTATGATTGCCAACGCCCTGGCCGCCAGCCTAGCCGCCTATGTACAGGGCATCAAGATTGAGCAAATTCGGGCTGCCCTGCGCAGCTTTGAAGCTTCGGCTCAGCAAGCTCCGGGTCGCATGAATTTGTTCAACTTGGGACGCTACCACGTGCTGGTGGACTATGCGCACAACCCAGCTGGTTACCAGGCCGTGGGTAGCTTTGTCAAAAACTGGTCAGGTCTCACCATTGGCGTGGTTGGCGGCCCTGGCGATCGCCGCGATGAAGACTTGATTGGATTGGGTCAGCTATCGGCGTCGTTTTTTGATCAAATCATCGTGAAAGAAGACGACGACAAGCGCGGACGTCCCGCTGGTGAAGCTGCGGATCTGGTAATTCAGGGCATTCAACAAGCGGCAGAGCCGCTCATGTCTTGCCGCATGGAACTGGACGAAATCACGGCGATTGAGTCAGCTTTGAACAACGCCCCCGAAGATGCGCTGGTGGTGATTTTTCCCGAGCAGGTCGGTCGAGCGATTGCGCTGATTCAGGCCCGCAATCCAGTAGACGAAGGAGCAGCGGCAGCTCCCGAGTTATCAACCATGTCTGCCCTAAAGCCCATGTCAGTTGCTGGTGAGTGATTTCTCTTGTCAATAAGCATCCGGTTTCTCACAGTAAGGACATCCTTGTGGCACTGATTGAGAAACCGGATGCTGGGATGTCGCTTTAGTAGGACTTATGCAAAGACCCCCTGTATCCCCAAATCTGGGGAATGTTGCATCCGATTTCCCCAGATTTGGGGATACAGGGGCCAAAATCGGATGCAACTGCGTAAGCCCTGTTTAGTCTTCTAAACCAGTATTCTGTCAGCCTTAGAGTTGAGGTCAGCATAGCCTGGGTACAGTCTTCCGAACGCGACCACGCTGGAGCGATCGCAGACTCGACGATGGGCAGGCACTATTGGATTTAACTGCGGTCCACTTGACCCACACATTGAAAATTGACCAACCATTACGGGTTCAGCAACGTTCGAAAGCTTCGCTTACAGCTCAATGACGCGCTGTCTTGTCGCCAAAAAATCCACAACGTCAACAGTTGAGAGAGCAAACACCTAACGTCGTTGCTCAAGATATTGACCAATCATAATTTCTTCGCCAGCTCGAGAAATAATCGTTTGCCGGGTGCGAGTTGCATCGCCAATCAGCTTAATTTCCTCTTCAAAACTGGAGCCGCTGTAGGCCGTCTTAAGCACCATCGTGCGAGGGTCACGAAACACGAAATCAGCTGTCACTGGTTTAGAGGTCGCAAAGCCGCGATCTCGATAGAGCTTTGTATCGTGAACTCCAAACAGCGTTGAACCTTCGACCGGCTTCTTATCAGTGTGAATGTAGTCGCTTTCCCAACTGACTTGAGCACCGCAAATCAGCGATGTCTGCTCCGGCAATTCGTGAAGGTCATGAAGCCTCTGTAACTCTTCACTGCCAGCTTCCAAAAATCGAATACTGATGTAACTTACGACTTCCTGCACGTCACCATTTTTCAGCGTGTAGTAGCGGCGCCGAGAACACCAATCGCCCTCTGATGCCTGAAAAAAAGAAGACACCAGCGGTTCAGCAGCCAAAATGCGAGTGGTTTCTAGGGAGTAGGGCATAAGCTTAGTCCACCAATGAAGAACGGAACTTGAAGCACAGCTTCAAACAATTGTTAATTTTTGTAACCTACTTCAATGCTATCGGTCTGTTTCAGAAATGACAACTTGACGAACGGACGATGATAGGGTGCTTTGGCAAGGTAACGGAAAGTTTGATCTACTAACTTTGACAAACTCCGGCCTAAACTTTGTCAGCGACAGCGATCGCAAGCTGGATGAATTTGTACTAACTAGTCCAAATTTTGGCGATATCTATGCTTTAAAGTTGCAAGGCTGGCTGCAAAGCGCTCGTTTCCTAGATGCACCTAATTTCAATTAGCGTTCAAGGCTATGGGCACCGCTGTTAAATCATAAGTGTCTTGATATTACCCACCGCGATCGCGTAAACCACCATGCGCCCACTATGGTCAACAAAATGCTGGGTTCCAATTCCGGCAACAAGGCGACAGATCCAGACGTCGTAAGGCAATCAGCGTTTATGTTTATCCGGTTAAAATTGTCAATTTCAAATTCCAAATTGGTATGAAGCATTGATAAATCCGCATTTTTACCCCTCACCCGCCAGACCAAGACCTTAGAATGAAGGTGGCTTAATGCTTTTTTAGGGTTTTCGAGTCACACGTCGTGCGTTCCACAGTGTCATCTGATCAACTTTCAGTGTCCATTCCAGCTAAGGCTCCCTCTCCGTCCCAACCGCCCCGCCCGTGGGGAACCCGGCTAAAACGGCGGGTGCGCTTTGTCTATCTAAAATTCATTCGGCTACGCGGCCATCCTAAAGAGTTGGCACGTGGTCTGGCTGCCGGGGTGTTTGCCGGTATGTTTCCCCTATTTGGCCTGCAGACGGTCATGGGCATTGCGATTGCCCTGCGCATCAAAGGCAATCCGCTTATGGCTGCCGCCGGCACTTGGATTAGCAATCCCCTCACCTATTTGCCCGTCTATGCCTTCAACTATCGCTTGGGCTGCTGGATTTTAGGTCGCCAACCCGTCAATTTGTTCAGCGATGTGGAATCACTGAAAACCCTGTTAGAAACCAGCACTGACGTTGGTGTTGCCTTGATGCTAGGAAGCTTTGTAATGGGATTAGCCTTTGGAGCGCTTAGCTATGTTGTGGGACTACCGCTAATTCGGCGAGCTCGACGACGCTATCGCCAAATTACCCAATCCGACTGACTCTTGGTCAAGTTCTCAGAAAATCGCTGGACCTTAGAGGCGAGCAAGTTTGACCAAGTTTCGGCCATGGCTCAGTCAGTTATTCTGGTTGAATTTTTTCGGGTGACGTGTTTCACGTGCTGCCAAAAAAATGCGGATCTTTGGAGTGCTATAAATCGCGTGCCAGATGCTTGTACCCATTGAATTATCAGTTTTTCACTGTATTTGGGCTGAAGTGTTGAATCTCTAGTTCACTGGAGTGTTTAGCATAGAAGCGTTTGATAGAGACTGGCGCGATCGCACCGGCTGTGGAGTCATGCAACAGAATTTACTCATTGAGGGGATGACCTGCGCAGGCTGTGCCCGCAGCTTAGAGACAGCGCTGCAGCAGATGGACGGGGTGGTGAAAGGCAGCGTTAACTTTGGCACTGAGCAGGCCACAGTTGAATTTAACCAGGCGTTGACTAACTTGCAGGCGATTCGGCAAGCGATCGCTAAGATTGGCTACCGCGCCACCCCCATTGCCGAATTGAGCACCGAAATCTTCGACGACGCCCCCAAGAAAAACGCTTACGCTCAGGCGCTATATCGCAAAGTTATATTTGGCAGCCTAATCAGCACCATTCTCATCGTGGGGACACTGCCGATGATGACTGGCGTGTCAATCGCTTGGATTCCTGGTTGGCTGCATCATCCCTGGGTGCAGTGGGCGCTGGCGACTCCCGTAATGGGCTGGTGCGGTCGGAGCTTTTTTGTCGATGCTTGGCAGGGCTGGCGGCGGCGATCGGTCAACATGAATACGCTGGTGGCCTTAGGCACCGGTGCCGCCTACCTCTATTCATTAGTGGTCACCCTTGCGCCCGGCTTGGTGACGGCCCAAGGTCTTGAAGTTGCCGTTTACTACGAAGCCGCTATTGTCATTATTACGCTGCTGCTGCTGGGACGGTGGCTAGAGCAGCGCGCTAAAAAACAAACTTTTGCCGCCATTCGTCAGCTTATGGGCCTGCAAGCCAAAACGGCGCGGGTGCTGCGCCAGAGGAATCCTGTAGACATTCCCGTGCATTCTGTGGTTGTGGGTGACGTGGTGGTGGTGCGTCCGGGAGAGAAAATTCCCGTTGATGGCACAGTCACTGAGGGCAAGTCCACCGTGGACGAATCAATGGTCACCGGAGAACCGCTGCCCGTTACCAAAGTCCCCGGCGATGAGGTGGTGGGCGCCACGATTAATAAGACCGGGAGCTTTCAGTTTCGAGCAGCGCGGGTCGGCAAAAATACTCTGTTGGCTCAAATCGTGCAGCTTGTACAGGCCGCTCAAAATTCTAAAGCGCCGATTCAAAATTTGGCCGATCGCGTTACGGGCTGGTTTGTCCCGATGGTGATAGCGATCGCTCTCGTAACTTTTGCGGCCTGGCTGGTCAGCACCGGCAATGTGACCCTAGCCCTAATCGCCACCGTCAGCGTACTGATCATCGCCTGTCCCTGCGCGTTGGGCTTGGCGACTCCCACCTCAATCATGGTGGGCACTGGCAAAGGGGCGGAAAATGGCATTCTAATTCGCGGCGGCGATAGCTTGGAGCGGACCCACCGCATCACGACTTTAGTGCTCGACAAGACCGGCACCCTGACCACCGGCAAGCCTGCCGTGACTGATTTTGTTGCCGTGGGAGGAACCGCTAACCAACATGAGCTGCAGCTGCTGCGGCTGATTGCTGCGGTGGAACAAAGTTCCGAACATCCGCTGGCAGAGGCGATTTTAGACTACGCGCGCCGCCAGGAAATTACCGTGGCGGCACTGCCAGCGGTCTCAAATTTCCAGGCGATCGCGGGCTGTGGAGTGCAGGGCTATGTTGATGGTCGGCTCGTGCAGATTGGCACTCAGCGCTGGCTGCAGGATTTGGGCATTAAAATTAAACCACTGGCGGCCCGTGAAGCCGCTTTGGCTAGTCAAGCTAAGACCACAGTCCTGATCGCTGTCGATGGTCAAATCGCCGGGCTGCTGGCGATCTCCGACTCCCTCAAACCCAATGCTTCCAGAGCCGTTAAGCGCTTGCAGAGAATGGGCTTAGAAGTCCTTGTGCTCACCGGTGACAATCGCTATACCGCTGAGGCTTTGGCGCAACAGGTCGGCATTCGGCAGGTCTTGGCCGAGGTGCGCCCGCACCAAAAGGCTGAGCAGATTACAGCCCTGCAGCAGACCGGCAAAATTGTCGCCATGGTCGGGGATGGCATCAACGACGCTCCGGCCTTGGCTCAGGCCGACGTTGGCATCGCCATTGGAACCGGCACGGATGTGGCGATCGCCGCCAGCGACATCACCCTAATTGCCGGTGACTTGCACGGCATCGTGACCGCCATTCAGCTTAGCCGCGCCACCCTGCAGAATATTCGCCAAAACCTCTTTTTCGCCTTTATTTACAATGCGATCGGCATTCCCATTGCCGCCGGCGTACTGTATCCGGTGACGGGCTGGCTGCTCAATCCCATCATTGCCGGAGCCGCCATGGCGCTTAGCTCTGTCTCCGTCATCACCAACGCTTTGCGTCTCCAGCGACTACAACTGCGGTAAATCAAGACCGGCGACCGGGCTGATTGGGAGGATAAATTGGGAGACAAATTAAACCGTGGGCTTTTGCTCCAACCTCTCCTCATCCCCCAGCCAATTTTTCCCGCCATCGCGATAGGCTAAAAGGGTTTTGGTCAAGGATGTTGAGTGACACAGCCAGCCGCGTTACGACAATTATTAGAGGCGATCGCCCAGGGTCAGGTTAGCCCAGAGGTGGCGTTTGAAAAGCTCAAATATCTGGAATTTGAGCCCGTTGAAGATTTTGCCAAAGTAGATCACCACCGATCGCTGCGCACCGGCTTTCCCGAGGTGATTTGGGGGCCCGGCAAAACGGTTGAGCAAATTGTGGCGATTATGCGGGCGATGCGCGATCGCGCTCCCGTAGTCATGGCGACCCGCATTGAGCCAACGGTGGCGCAGCAGATTCGGCAGGCCCTGCCGGAGGCCATGTATTTTGAGACAGCGCGAATTTGTGCGCTGGTGCCAATGAATCTGCGGCCTCAGCATGCGGGCCTCATGGGCATTTTGACCGCGGGCACCGCCGATTTGCCGGTGGCTGAAGAGGCCGCCATTACGGCTGAACTGTCTGGCTTTGAGGTGCTGCGGCTGTGGGATGTGGGCGTTGCGGGCATTCATCGGCTGCTGCGCCATCGCGATGTTGTCGCCCAAGCCGATGTGCTGATCGTGGTGGCCGGCATGGAAGGGGCGCTGCCTAGCGTCGTCGCGGGCTTTTCGGACTGTCCCATTGTGGCGGTGCCAACGAGCATTGGCTATGGCGCCAATTTTGGTGGGGTATCGGCCCTGCTGACGATGCTCAACTCTTGCGCCACCGGCATCGGCGTCGTCAATATTGACAACGGTTTTGGGGCCGCGATGCTGGCTGGACAAATTTTACGCACGGCAACCCGCATTAACGAGAACCGCGATCGCCCTCAAACTTCCTAAACGTACTTTAAACTGTCACATCCTGCTCAGCTATATTCTCACCACCCAATCCAAGAGTTCGCAAGCTTGTCATCAACCTTGAAGGTCTGGGCATATGTGATTGGGAACTAAACCTCTACTACCGGCAAAACCCAATCGCTAAAGATTAGCTAGCTGAACTATGAGCCAAAGACTCTGGCTGAGTAACGGGAGCATAAGAAGTCGCTTTCGCGGCATTCGGCTCTCCTAATAAAATCAGGGAGCACTTCAGCTGAGGAATAATTCGGCTCGACACATTGCCAATTGCCAAACCGCCAGCATTCGTTCGACGTCGCCGGGTACGCATAATCATTAATTCATGGAATTTAGATTCCTGCAAAATAGCTCGGGCGATATTACTTCGATAAATGACCTGAGTAACCACTTCAACATCGTTTTTGATATTGTCGCAGGTTAACTTGAGCATTTTTTCCTTCAGACTCTCTTCCTCTTTTGGCGAAGGAGAGGTCGATGTAATGTGCAGAATAGTGACCGTGACTTCACGATGCTGAGCGAGGGCGATCGCTAGCTGCACCTTATGAATTTCCGACGCCGTAAACCGCTTGACCGGAACTAAAATCGAGCGGATAAGTTTTGGCGATTGATGCAGCTGAGTAATCGCCACGGGGCAATGAGAGGCCCACAAAACATCATCAATTAAATTGCCAAAAAGGCGTTCTTTAAAGCCGGAATAATGGCCTAAACCCATAATGACCAGTTGAGCTCTTTGCTCTTTGGCCACGTGATTGATTCCTTCCGTAACTTTTCGGTCGATGCGTAATAGGGGCTCTATGGATATTTCCATCGCTTGACCAATATCCACTGCTTTTTGTAGCAGTGCTTCGCTCTCAGCAAATAGGCTGTTCATTCGAGGGGAGTCCATTTGCGCTTGGGCATTGGCGATCGCCAGGGGCTTCACTACCCCATCTTTCTCCTTAGCAATCAGAGCTGCTAACTCGATTAAATATGGTTCAGTGTGTGGATTATGGACCGGTACCAACACAGTAAAAGACTGCAGCTTGGGTGACAAAATCCATTTGTCCGATTCTTCAACGGGCAACGGTTCATCTTGCAAAGGTAACTTTTTAGCGGTTTGTCGAACTAAAACCGGACCTAAAACAGACGTGATTAGCATCATGACGACAACGCTATTAAGCACGTCTTCATTGATTAGGCCAGCCCGATTACCGACCAGGGCAGCGGCTAGTGTCGTCGCCACCTGTGGTAAGGTCATCCCCCACATCGTCCACATTTCTTTGAGGTTATAGCGGTATAAAAACTTAGCTAAAACTGTCGCCAAAAATTTGCTCAGCAAAAGCGCAACGGTAATAATTGCCGCAAAGCGTAGTGCCTGCGGGCTACTAAAAAATGCAGGAACGTCAATTAGTAAGCCAATATCAACAAAAAAGATGGGGATAAAAAGCACGGTGCCCACAAAGACAATTTTTTCTTTGACTGGACAATTGCCGACAACTTCATTAACTGCTAAACCCACTAAAAAAGCACCCACGATTTTCTCGACACCAATGACTTCAGCGCCAAAGGCAGCAATAAAAATAACGAGCAAGATAAATAAGAACTGATTGCCCTGGTTATTGTCTGAGCGTCGGAAGAAAATTTGACCAAGGCGGTTGAATCCCACCAAAATTGCGATCGCATATATGCCTAATCCGATCAATAACCCTAAAAGACGGCCCGTGCTGAAATCCCCCTCGCCAACGCTGACACAGACAGCCAATACAATTAACGCCCCGATATCAGTAAAAATCGTAGCTCCCAATCCTGTGATAACAGCTTTATTACGAGTGACTCCAAACTGACTTAAGATAGGATACGTTAGCAAGCTGTGAGAGGCAATTAATGACCCTATTAGAATTGAACTTGCCCAAGAAAAATCGTTGAAATATCCAATAGCAGTACCGGCCATCAAAGGCAAGAAAAACGTCAAGCTGCCAAAACCAGCCGAACGGTATTTCATCTTTTGAAACTGTTGCATATCAATTTCCAAGCCGGCTACAAACATCAAATACAGCAGCCCAACATCTGACAGTAACTGAATGATGGGATCTTCTGGATTTAATACCTGCAGGCTATGAGGCCCCAGAATGATGCCGGCTGCTAACAGGCCCACCAGTCCAGGCAAACGCAAACGCTCGAACAGAACCGGCACCGATAGCGTCACGGCCAATAGAATCGCAAATGTTACAAATGGCTCTGCCAGGAGATGCTCGATAGTTTTTATCATGAAACTTAAATAATGAAGCGATCAAAGTATGACATGAAAAATCTGCGAACAGTGACGACTGCTCGCAGATACCTTAATGAAAAATATGTTCCGTAAATTCAATTCTCTGTGGCAACTGAGTCAGAATTTCCTGCCAATTCATTAGTGGAAGTGCCCATGAGCTGAGGATATCTATCACTCAAATATTTGGTCAGAAAAGTCCCCACAAAGGATAAGACAACTGGGCCTATGAAAAAACCAATAATCCCCTGTACGCGGAACCCTGAGACAAAGAGAGAGGCTAGCCAAAAACATAGGCCATTAACCACTAATGAGAAGGCACCTAACGAAACAATAGATGCTGGTAGAGACAAAATGCTAATAACCGGTTTGACCAAAGCGTTAACAACACCGATAGACGCAGCAGCAATGACGGCTGCCGTCACAGTATCCAATTCAACTCCAGGAACAATCAAGTCAACGACCAAAAGGCTCAAAGCTGTTACTAGACCAGACAACAAAATAGGCAACATATTGTCTCTCCTAAACTTTATCTATAATCTTGTTATCAAGACGATAAAATCTTTAGACTGCAAGCACCTCTATTCCAGGGTAGATCTTTCATATTCCCACTGATGAATCTTTAAATCCGAGATGCTTCTTTAAGCCGAGATTGTAGGTCAACGGGCTCTCTTGCTTTAACGTAAGAACCAAGTCAACAACTACTTTCACGAAGTCAATCACGAAGTCAACAGTTCTAACACGGCGCATTCGTGTGCTTCCAAATACTCTGACAACTGCTGAGCCGACTGTAATGTTGGTATAAGTTCCCCGGCTAAATGAGCTTCCGGAACTTTGGGATGAACATAATATTTTCGGCAGGTGGCGGGACGATTACCGAGCTGTTTGGCGACTGCTTTGGTCGCCTCAACTATGTGCTGTTGGGCCTTGATATCTGACTGCGCGATCGCCAAATTACGTAGTTCTTGAGCCATCAAAACTGTACCAGCCCATGTGCGAAACTCTTTTGCAGTAAAGTCTTCATTTGTAATCTCTTGTAGGTAATCGTTGACATCGCCAGAATCGACCTGATGACGCTGACCGCTTTCATCCAAATACTGGAAAATAGTATATCCGGGAATTTCACAGCATCGCTTGATGATAGAAACGAGGCGCTTGTCTTGTAATTCAATATGATGCTCAACACCGCTTTTGCCGGTAAATTCAAATTCAACTTGATGACCATGGATATCCACATGGCGCGTACGTAAAGTCGTTAAACCGTAGGACTGGTTGTTGCGAGCATAGGCCACATTGCCCACTCGAATTAATGTGTTTTCTAGCAGTTGCACCACTAATGCTAATACTTTCTCGCGAGACAATCCTGATTGATTAAGATGTGTATTGGTCTGCTGACGAATTTTTGGTAAAACTTGGCCAAAAGCAATCATGCGGTCAAACTTGACTTGACTACGAATTTTGCGCCATTCGAGATGGTAACGATACTGCTTGCGTCCTTTCACATCTCGACCAGTTGCCAAAAGATGACCATTCTCGAAGGGACAAATCCAGACGTTTTGCCAAGAAGGGGGAATCGCCAACTGTTTAAGGCGATCGCGCTGTTTTCTGTCCTGAATGCGCTGCCCCTCTACATCAAAATAACTGAATCCACGTCCGGCCCTCTGGCGTCGAATCCCCGGCATTTGGTCGTGGACGTACCGTAAACCAGCCTGTTCAATTAGCCTATTAGCGACTTTCTCCACAATATAAAGAGTTGCAGCAAAATCTAAATGTTTTTATCTTGCTGCAAGGAGTGTTCAGAGTCTCCTTTCTTAAGACGGGATTGATGACCATCCATAGGATATAGTTTGGTTTCTGATGTTGTGTCTACTTGACAATGCTTCATTCGGTTAGGTTCTCACTGTAAGTAGCTTTTCTCACTTACGACTCGTGGTAGATGCTATTTTTACAAAAAAATGGCAAGTTTATGTTAGATTTCAGAGGAAAATGATGGATTTATTAAGACTCATTTTTGCTATATTTTTGCCCCCGCTTGGCGTCTTTTTACAAGTCGGATTTCGAACTCAATTTTGGATCAATCTTGTGTTGACGCTTTTGGGCTACATTCCCGGCATTATTCACGCTGTTTGGATTATTCTCAAGCGATAGTTTTAAACCATGGCAAAACTTTACTCGTAAGCTTAGTAATGCTTGTATCTATTTGAGTATTGCTAAGCTTACGAGCAAAAAGCTCCAGTTAAATAAACCAGTAATTAATAGATTAGGATGAGATTAAATATAAGTTTTATCTGGTAATTAATTACGCTTTAGATTAGTTTTTTAGATCTCTTGTCTGCAGCGCTCAATTAGTTCTTATTATTATGTTTTTCCTCGTTGTCATATTGCGATGATTGACTGGGATAGCCACTGGTTTGTGCAGAGCATTCACTTATTCTCTGAAATCATGAAAATAATGCCTGAGCGCCCTGTGTCAAGCGTAGTATCGCTGATCAGGTCAGAAACCTTACGGTTAAGAATTTCCTCGACCAGCTTGGTCATCATAGGATGCATGGCAGTTTCCAAATCAGTTCTGACCTGCTCAACCAGATCTTTATCTTTTTCCGCTTCAAGCAGCAATTGCTCTGGCTGAGTAAGGGCGTCTTCGATAACAATAACCAGCTTATCCTTAAAAAGTTGGCAACTGACCTTTCCAGTGGCGTGATCTAACTTATTTCGATATAGCTTTTGAATTTGTTGCGACAGTTTGCGTTCAAGCTGACCGCGAGTTGGAACCTGAAAGTTTATATCGCTCATGTTTTCTCTAAGTAAAAGCTGACTGTTAGCAACAAGTTCTAGCTAGAGTTCAGCCAAAAGTTATGCTAACTGTGATGCTTTTGAAAAATTTACGGCTGTAAATCCTGTAGTCGTTAAAAATCAAATTTAGTTTGACTTACATCATTATTGAGCAAATATTAAAATTTTATAACAGTCTTAAGTTTGAAGCTTCGAGCGAAAGGATATGTCAAAAGATAGATGAAAACTAAATATACAGCAAGAGCAGGAACGCCCTCTGGTTGAGGCAACTTCCTGCTCTTGTTGAAAAACAATTGTAGAGCTCACGCGGGCGGCCCCTTGAATTCTCAAAAACTGGGAACTGTTGAATCCGCTTTATCCAGCATTTGACGATCAAGGGGCTGAAATGAGTCCTGATTTACCCAAAGTTAGCCTAGAACAGCTATGCTGCCGCCAATCGCTGAGGCTATGGCCGAGATGGTGGCCGTGCCAAAGATCCACCAAGCAGCTATCTCAGCCGCTTTACGGGTTTCCTCGATTTGCTGATTAGCCTGCTGCTTCAGCGCCTGCACTCGGCTTTCGACCTCTCGTTCCAGGCGCTCTGCTTTTTGCAGCGCGCTGTCGCGGACAGACTCAATCTGGTCTATGACTCGATGAGCGTCGGCTTCAGAAATATTGTCGTGGGAGCTGACAATAGCGACTAGCGTATTGCGATCGAACTGTGAGAAACGATATTTCAGAGCTTCAAATCCAGTTTGTGGATCATCAAATAGTTTGCGGAGATCGCGTCGAATACCTTCATAAGCCAACTCAGGTCGCTCTAGAGAATTTAGATAGGCACGAATGCGATTAAGAATGCGATTGATTAGATTCTGCACACGCAGCTGCACTTTTTGAATTTGATTCAGAATTTGGTCCCGCACAGATAGCACCTGATCAACTGCTGCCGCTGCTTCTTCTCGAGTCATATCTTGACGCTGGGCAATCAGCGCAACAACGGTATCACGGTCGATCGCGGCTAGTCGATCCTGGAGTCGCTGGCCGCCTTGTTTGGGATCATTCAGCAGGAGCTGCAGATCGCGCTTAATACCGTCAGGGTTAAGGGCGGCTTTGTCAGTATGGCGCAAGTAATCTTCTAATGACTGTTCGAAAGATATGACCTGCTGCTGGGCGCGTCGAGCTAATCGCTGAGGTGCTTTCAAAATATCGCGGATGGTTTGCAAGATGTCGTCAATGATTTGATTGACTTCAGCTTCACTTAAATCATCGCGCTGACTGAGTAATTGCACCAGAGTATCTCTATCCATTTGGGCCAGGCGATCGCGCATTGCCTGCATCCCGACTTTGGGATCGTCTATTAACATCTGCAAATCATGCTTAATTCCCTCCGGATTCAGCTCGGGCTTGCCCGTACGACGCAGATAACTTTCTAAGGCTCGGGTTGCCTCGTTATATTTGGCCTTGGCTTGCGCTGACAGCGCCGCAGGAGCATTGATAGCCTGGTCCCAATTACGCTCGACATCGCTGACAATTCGACGAACTTCACGTTCATCCAAGTCATGCCGTTGATTCAACAGTTGAATTAGAGTTTCACGGTCAAACTTTGCTAAACGCTGTCGCAGGCGCTGAATGCCGGCATCGGGTTCCTGCATCAACACTGTCAGATCGGCTTTGATTCCCTCGGGGCTTAATTCAGCTCTGTCTGTGTTTTGCAAGTAGTCCCGTAGCTGCTGCCACTGGTTTTCAATACGCGTTTTAGCGGCATCTTGAAGGCTATGAGAATCCGCCAACACTTCTTTCAGCAAACGGTCATAGCGATTTGCAATTTCCTCCATTTCGGCTGCATTTAGGTCGCCACGCATTCTCAGCAGCGACATAAAGGGGTCGTATCTTAACTCTGTAAATCGCACTTGCAAGTCTTCGTAGCCAGCATCTTCGTCTTCAACTAAAGACTTAAAGGCGCGATCGCCCATATTCGACATCAGTTCCGCCTTAGGGGTCATTTGAAAGAAGGTTTGCACCTTTGTCGTCAGCGCTTTCGCTTTAGCAAAGCGATCAATATCTGTAACTTCTTCGAGCACTTCAATCCGCACCTGCTCCAACTGCGAAGCTATTCGAGCTGTTTCATCCGGCGTTAAAACACCGCGAGACTCCAGTAGTGATTCAAAATCAGAGCGGCTTAAGGCTGCGACCTCCTGACGAAGAGCATGTGGATCGGCCTCAACATCGTGTAACAGCTCACGAAACTGAGTCTGCATTGCCTCCGGTTGTGTCTGCCAGGGATAAAGGTTGAATAAGTAGGCCTCAACATCCGCTCTCACAAGGCTATAGCGGGGCTTATTGTTGTTAAACTGACGCGCCAGTTGATCACCTTGATTAACCAACTGCGACTGCACCTGTTTGACCTGACTGCCGATTCTCTCAACATCTAAATCGGACAGGTCAATCCGACCCATAACAGTGCCCATCAGCGCATTGAATCCTTGACTTAACGCATTCGAAGAGTCTGATTGACCACGCCGACGATATTCGTCTAAAAATTGGTCGAGCCGCTCACCCAAACGATCGGCTAAATTTTCGTCTGAATTAGCCGTTCTGGCATAGTTAACTAGCTCTGTCAAAGAGTTGCGACCGGCTGCCTGATTTAGAGTTCGCTGCCAAGTGCGATAAAGCTGATTTGCTACTCGCTTCACTTCCTGTCGCGACAAGTCAGTCCGACTGCCAACCAGAGTTTCAAAGGAAGCTCGGTCCAGCTGACTAAGCGTATCGTAATCAGCCGAAGCGGCAATATTAGACTCATTAATCAGACGCTCAAATTCTGCTTCCAGCGAGCTAGTATCCAACTGTGGCGACTGTAGCGTTGCCACATATTCGGTTAATGAGCTTCTTAAATCCTCGTCATCTAAAGTTTGAGCCAGCTCTTTGCGAACAACTGCCGCCAACTCTTCAGCGGTTTCGACCAGTTGATTGCCAGCAGCTTTGGCCCCAAAGGCAGCCGTAGCAGTTCCCACTAAGGCGTTGAAACTAGCTGTTGCTGTCTTGACAACAGAGCCGATTAAAGAACCTACCGTGGTAGAACTTACCCAAAATAATAGCGAGAAATAAGTTCCCCAAATAACTAATCCTGTGATTGCTCCTAGTAGAGAACTGTTATAAAGACTTAGCTTGACCGCTAACCAACAAGCGAAAAATAAGGCCAGACTGACCGTTATCAAAGTCCAAATACCTAAAGCGACGCTAATTTTTCCAAAGCTCGTACCGCTACTAGAACTACTAGAGGAGCTACGCCCCACGTAGGAGATGCCAGCAGCAACCGATACATTGGTTAACAGCAGTTGAAAACCAAATGCCAAGACCAAGCCTGAAAGCAAGGCAATGAAAAACTGCGGTCCTGAAAAAATCAGAGCAGCTTCTTCGGGAGTATCTATCCCCGAATCAGATAATTGAGCCAGCAGTAACGCTAGCTGACTATGGGGACAACTAATCATAATACTCTCCAGACAGGCTAGATAAATTTTGGGTTATGTATAATTCAACTGAATTTATTAGGCTAAATCATCTAACCGGCGGTATATCTCAGCCGGACTATTACTGTTATGCTTGGCGCCGTATACAAAAAGATAGAGACCAATAATTTCCACCTTTTGCAAAGTCTTAATTTAAGGCTTAATCAAACAGGAATCACCAGTCCTTTGAGCAAATTTGCTAGTTATTTTTTCTGAATAAAATAATAAGCTGATTAAAATATTTGGAGCTCATCTGATGTCGCTCCAGATTCTTGATAAGGTTTTCTAAGAAATGCATAACGCTGTTCAGTAAAGAAGCGACTGCTTTAAGCATAATCAGTTGGTTTTAGTTACTTGCTAAGCTTTAATTGTTTGCTAAAACGAATTGGCTCAGCCTACCTGTGCGAGCGCGAAATCTTTGATCCATGCTCTCAAGCTATTGTCTGAGAACAGGTGATAAACTTTGATATCTATGCTAATTGAAATTCGTTTGGATTGGAAGCACAGGCAGAGTTTTTGGTTAATAAAACCAGTCGACTTTTAGAAGATTTGAAACCGTTTGGCCGACATCGGATTATTGCTCATATCAGGTGATTTGTCAGAACTACTATGCTTTTGACCGTACTCTAAAAGAGCGATGTGAAAACGCGATCGCAGCACAATAGAGCTGTTGGCATTTTCAACATTTCATCGGCTTCTCCATCCTGAAGCAATTCGGGAGACGTGCTGCAGGCAGTGGGGTTTGGACTTGCCAGCGCAGCCTAGAATTCCAACCAGGTAGCTTTCATTCCGTTTCTACACTTCATCTTTGCCCCGTTTATTCAGCCAGATTTTTGGGAATTACTGAAGCAGCACTGATCTCGGCGTGTCTGATGGATCGTTTGTTATCAACAGCGGGGCAAATTTTAGGTTTGATCTGCCTAGCAGGCATCTTCGGCCTAGGTCTCAGTCTTTTTGCTGCGGGGGGCTGGGTGTGGGCAATCACTGGATTGCTGATGATTTATCTGCTGCAGGTCGGACTTGGGGCACTACTGCCGGCCAGCCTGTGGGCGACGCTGCTGATCTCGCTTTTAGTAATCCACGATCGCTTTCCCATGGCGGTGCTCGCACATTTTCCTGATTTTGCTCCCCAGGGTACGCACTATCGCTATTGGGCCGCCATTCTATTGGGCCTGTGGGTGCTTGCTATTAGCGCCTTCCTAGTGTTAGGACGATGCAGTGAATGGCTACCGCGAACGAGCCATCTTCGGTGGACTCAAGGATTGCGCATGGGCAGCATCATGATTGGTCTCGTGTTAGGGCATCAGCTCTGTCAACTATGGCTAATCAGCTAGTCGTCTGACGTTGGGAAATGGGCATATTGGGGTGTGTCTGAAACCGAATTTCAGCTACCGCTGCATCCAAGAACCGAGCAAATCGTCGTATGGCTAACTTTTTACGAGGGTGGCGCCGTTCATCTCGGCGAGCTGACATAGTAGCGCGATCGCCAGTGATTATTCTTGACTGCATGGACGCGAGCGTTCGTGATGAACTGACCACTGCTCAGTTGACCGAGGTGCAGCGATTGATTGCTCTGGCGCTGCCGAGTCCACCAACACCTAAAATCGTAGATCTGCGAATTACCGTAGATCTAATTTTTAGCCGCTTTTTTCTAGTGCTCTTTGTCGGCAAAGACCGCCGTCAAACTTTGCGCGATCGCCCAGAGTCGCGGGGTGCTGCGATTTTTAACTGGTTGGCGGCGGTGATTTTGCTGATTGGCTTCAACTTTACTTTTTGCCTGTCGCTGGTACTCGTTGCCTATCTATTAAAGTCAGCCTTGAATATTGATCTGATGCCAGGGCATTTGCGAGGAATTGGCAGTTAACCCTAATTCTGAAGGCTGGACGTGTTGTCTAAGTGATTGCGATCCGTCAAAATTTCGTGGCCCGTTTCGGTCACCAATACCGTATGTTCAAACTGAGCTGAGAGAGAACGGTCGAGGGTAACCACTGTCCAGCGATCGCTGAGCGTTCGCGTATGCTTGCTTCCCGCATTCAAAATGGGTTCAATGGCCAAGGTCATGCCAGCTTCCAGCTTCAGGTTAGGCAACTGGCGGGTACGAAAGTTGAACACTGACGGCGGCTCATGCAAGTTGCGCCCCACTCCGTGACCGACGTAGTTTTCGACGATGCTGAATTCCGCTGCCAAGGCCACATCTTCAATTGCCCCCGCAATATCCATCAAAGAATTACCGGCTTTGACCTGGGCAATACCAGCATAGAGAGCGGCCTCTGCTGTCTTGATTAAGTGCTGAGCCGCGTCTGAAACCGGGCCTACCGGAACTGTGATACAGGAGTCGCCATGCCAGCCATCAAAACAGGCGCCGGTATCGACTTTCAGCACGTCTCCCGCCCGAATCACCTTACGCCGGCGGGGAATGCCATGCACCACCTCATCGTTTAAGCAGACACAAATACTGCTGGGAAAACCGTGGTAGCCCTTAAAACTAGGAGTCGCCCCCAACTCGCGGATGCGGGCTTCGGCATAGGCATCCAGATCCGCTGTCGTCATGCCGGGCTCCACTCGCTGGGCGATTTCCTGCAGCACTGTCGCAACAATCCGGGAGGCTTGGCGCATGGTGGCAATTGCGACATCATTTTTGAGTTCGACGCCTTTGACCCGGCGTCCTTTTACCGTTCGTTTAGAACCGGGTCGAGAGATTAATTGAGACAGCCAGTACATAAAATCAAGCGCGATCGCATCAGCAAACAACAGTTTTTATGAGCGGTTTTTATGGGCAGTTATGTTCATTGGTCCGCCAACGCAGATTTAGGCACAACCCATGAAACGGCTCCAATAATGCAGTGTAACCTGCCTGCTGGAAGCTATGGATCTAAACATTGTCAGTCGCTTGAGGTTTGGGAGCAAGCGAAGAAAATCGGGGCGAACGGTCGTTCGCCCGTACAAAGTAATGAATTTGGTGAATGAATGGAACAGTGGCTTGATGGCGAGCTAGGCAACAGATTACTCAAACAGGTCCAGATCGGTGACGGCACCGCGACTGCTCGTGGACACCAGCTTGGCATATTTGCCTAAAATACCGCGTGTGTAATTGGGGCGGCGAGGACGCCAAGCGGCGCGGCGCTGTTCCAGTTCCTCATCGGGAATGTTGAGCTGCAGCAGGTTTTGATCGGCGTCAATGGTGATGGTATCGCCTTCCTGCACCAGGGCGATCGCGCCGCCTACAGCAGCCTCGGGCGCCACGTGACCGACGACCATGCCATAGGTGCCGCCGGAGAAGCGGCCATCGGTAATCAGCCCGACGGCATCCCCCAGTCCCGCACCAATAATCGCGGAGGTGGGTGCCAGCATCTCGCGCATACCGGGACCACCTTTCGGACCTTCATAGCGCACGACCACCACATCGCCGGCGTTGATTTGCTTGTCAAGAATGGCGCTCAAGCATTCCTCTTCCGACTCAAAGACTCGGGCGGGGCCGGTAATGCGCCGCTTCTTGATCCCCGTGAGCTTGGCGACAGAGCCTTCCACCGCTAAGTTGCCTTTAAGGATCCCGAGGTGCCCCTGGGGATACATCGGCGCGTCAAAGGGGCGAATCACATCTTGATCGAGACGCGGCGCGGTGGGAATAGACTCCAGCAATTCGGCAATTGTGAGCCCAGTAATCGTCAGGGCATCGCCGTGCAGCAGCCCGTGATGCAGCAGCATTTTCATCACCTGGGGCACGCCCCCAGCCTGATGAAAGTCGGTGACGACGTAGCGACCCGAGGGCTTCAGGTCACAAAATACGGGCACTCGGCGACGAATGGCTTCAAAGTCATCAATGGTTAGGTTGACGCCGATGGCATTGGCGATCGCCAACAGGTGTAAGACAGAGTTGGTAGAGCCGCCCACCGCCATAATGACGGCGATGCCATTTTCGAACGCCTTACGAGTCAGAATTTGGCGCGGCAAAATTTGCTGACGGATGGCCTCAACCAACGCAAAGGCCGACTTTCCCGTACTGTCGGCTTTTTCCTCATCTTCTGCCGCCATCGTGGAGGAATACATCAGACTCATGCCCATCGCCTCAAAGGCAGACGACATGGTGTTGGCCGTGTACATGCCGCCGCACGATCCGGCCCCGGGACAAGCGTTGCGTTCCACCGCCAGCAGTCGCTCTTGGTCAATTTTGCCGGCGCTATATTCGCCCACTGCCTCAAAGGCACTCACCACCGTCAAATCTTCGCCGTCGTAATGCCCCGGTTTGATCGTGCCGCCATAAACAAAAATGGCCGGAATGTTTAAGCGGCACATGGCAATCATGGCTCCGGGCATGTTCTTATCGCAGCCGCCAATTGCCAGCACGCCGTCTAAACTTTGACCGTTACACACCGTCTCAATCGAGTCGGCAATCACCTCGCGGGACACAAGCGAATACTTCATCCCCTCGGTGCCCATCGAAATGCCGTCGCTGATAGTGATGGTGCCAAATAACTGCGGCATGGCACCGGCTTGCCGAATCGCCGACTCGGCTCGCTGAGCCAGGCCGCCCAGTCCCATGTTGCAAGGGGTAATGGTGCTGAAGCCGTTGGCCAGCCCGACAATAGGTTTAGTAAAGTCCTGATCACCAAAGCCCACAGCTCGCAACATGGATCGGTTCGGTGTGCGCTGTACGCCCTGAGTGATGACCTGACTTCTACGGTTATCTGCCATGACTACCTGATTTGTCTGTGATGAAAAATGTTTTCTAATCCTACCGAATTCACCTGGAGCAACAGCATAGATTGAATCACTGAGGGGCCATAAAAATGGTGATTCACCGGGATTTTCAAAGGTTTGCCCAACCGCTGGCCAAACAAAGTTCTATTAAGTAACGGATTATAACTGGGCACTATAGTCACAGAAGCTTGGCTAGCGCAGTTGTCTAACCTTGAACACCGGTGCGGGGCCATAGGCAAATGACACCGCATTTTGCGATCGCCCGCTATTCCTAAAAAAGTCAGCGCGTGAATTGCCAGCCCAAATGCTGCGTCGAAGGGAAATCGCGTTAAGATTAGCCAATTCCGAATTTCTCTCTCCGCTTGTAGTTATGCGGTCAGCCCCTTGGCTAGCCCCGATAACTATCGACTCGCCCCAGTTTTTGGGATGCCCCATGAAATTGGCAACTCGCACCGCTGGACCCAAAGCCCAAATTTTCCTGAATCAGGGATCGATTACATGGATGCCAACGAAGTCATAGCGCGATATGCCTCTGGAGAGCGCGATTTTCGCGGGGTCGATTTGAAAGGAATCAACCTAGCCAACGAAACGCTCAGAGACATTAATTTACGTCAAGCCATGCTGCATGGGGCTAACTTGTCGGGGTGCGATCTTAAAGGGGCCAATCTCCGGGAAGCTTCCCTGCCCAAAAGCACTCTGCAAAACGCGCATCTAGAGCTGGCCAATTTGATTGGTGCCGATTTGGCCTATGCCAATCTTAGTGGAGCCAACCTCAACGAGGCCGGCATTCGCGGCACCAACCTGGCCCATGCGGTACTCGAAAAGTCCACCATTCAAGACGCCAATCTTAACGAAGCAGTCTTGGATAACGCCCTATTGCGGGAAGCTAACTTATCAAATTCTGCCCTCAACCGCTGCCACCTGATTGAAGCTGATTTGACCTTGTCCAAACTGGAAGGGGCCAGCTTTGCCAACGCTATTTTGACTGGGGCTATACTCACTGGCGCCAACCTGTCGACAGCGCTGCTGAGTGGAGCGAACCTAGACAATGCGGATCTGGGTGGCGCTGACCTCAGCCGTGCCAAGCTCCAGGGCAGCACTCTAGTTAATGCCCACTTGGTGCAGACCAACCTGCGGGGGGCCAACTTAAGCTGGAGTTCCCTGCGCGGGGCCGAACTGCGGGGAGCCACGTTTTATCGGGCCAAGCTGAGTTGGTCAAATCTGAGCGGCGCTTCGCTGAATGAGGCGGTGATGATTAGCGCCACCATGGACTACGTTAATCTGCGGAATGCGGTCCTGACGGGGACGATTCTGCCGGACGGTCGGACTCACGAATAGATAGCTGTTCAGCTGCCTGATAGGTGGCGGCGAATCGTGGCCCAATCCGCGCGGCCAGGTCGATGGGACGAATGGGTAAGTGCGCCACCGTGGCCTGTCGTAGATTCGCCAAGCGATGCTGCACGCCAATCCATTCCAAGTGCATCAAAGACGCAATGCCTTTGAGGGTAGGCGTCAGTCGGCGCGATAAGTGATCGCGAGTCGCCAACCAACGATTCACGCTGGCGGGTAGGCGATCGCCGTAGCGCAACGGCAAAGCCGCCGTTGAAAACTGGGCGGCATAGGCGGAACTTAAAAAGGGCTGATAGCGTTCAACTTGGGACGTTTGCTGCATCGCAAAGCTCAGCACTAGGCCATTTAAATACTGCCGCAGCTGCCCCGTCTCACTGGCCGCATGCTCTGGCATAAAGGGTACTTGGGTTAAAGCCGGATTGATGTTTTGCGGGTCGCCCACGCTGAGGTGGGTGCCGCCAATAATTGCCACCAGCGATCGCGGCCCTGTGAGTTGATTAAACGGTCGTAGTTGCTGATCAGAAACCGAGGCAATCCCGTCGCTGGTGCTGGTCACCACCAGCGACGGCACCTTCACCGGTCGCAGTCCTTGATCGCCAAAAATTTGCCCCGCCATGGGATTCATCAGCACCAGCTGAGTAATGCGGGAGTCGGCCAAGCTTTCTGGCGGCAGGTCGGCCTCCGTGGCAGCACACTGAAACCAGTCAGCGGGAGACGACGCCCCCACCGCCAGCGTGGTGCAAAAGTTGTGCAGAGCAATAGGATCAATCTTGCCCCCAGCCAACACTAGGCCGGTATACCCCCCTAGAGAGTGGCCAATCAGCGTCACCGACTGCATCGGCAACCGTCCCCGCAGAAAAAAGGAGTGCTGATTGAGGTCAGCTAAGCGATTCAAGATAAAGCTGACATCGCGGGGCCGCTCAACAAACTCTGATCCAGGCAAAATAGCTCCATCTGGCCGAACCAGGGCATCCACATTGCTGCCAGGATGCTCCAGAGACACAACCGTGAGGCCGTGAGAAGCTAAATGTTCTGCTAAATACTTCAAAAAGTGGCGATCGGCCCCAAAGCCGTGAGACATCACGATTAGGGGGCCAACGGTATGTTCTGACCAGTAGAGATCGATGGGGACAACGCGATCGCGCTTATGGTCGCGAAACGATACGGTCCAATGTTCTGGGACATAGGGGCCGCGAGCCGAGGGTTCGAATGACGCCGATACGCTGGCGGCGGTTCGATCATTTAACTCTTGATGCAGCACTCGACCGAGCGTTGCCTGCTCCAGTTGAGACAGACCTAACTGCGACAGCAGCTGCATCAGCGCGATGCCATTGAGCGTCAGCGTTTCATTCGGCAGGGCCTGCAGCAGGGTAATCACCGTAACCCCTTCGGGACGCTCCTCTGCTTCCTGCAACGCCGCCTGAATCATCGCCGGCGTTAGGCTAGGAGCCACTTGCGAGAGGGCAGTGATAAACGGCTGTCCTTTAGACGTGCCGATCAGATCTTGCACAAAGCGATCGCGGACTCCCGACTCGACATTCAAATGTCGCAGCAGCGTTTGGCGCAGCGCCGGCGTCAGCAAGGACTGATAGCGTTTTAGCTGGGGCGAAACGTGTCCCGTTTGGGCAAAGCTTTCTAAGTCGCTCACCTGCACACTGGTGTGCGCCGGCCCGAGCTTTACCGTAATGGTGCTAATGGCTAGCCCTGGTGAAGCGCAGACGGCGATCGCTCCGCCGCTCAGCAAGCCGACACCCCAGTGCCACAGCCGCGATCGCGCAATATTGGAAAAACCTGACAATAAGCCTTGGCGCATCGAACCTAACGAAACAAATAGAGCATGACGCCAATCGCAAGCCCAGCGTTAATTCAATGTAAAGGATAGACTTGGCGGTTGGGGTGGACAAAACGTCAACTTTTGTTGCCTTTGACGAGAGTAACTGTCACTTTGACCAAAATTCTGACGTGAAAGGCCACCGCATCATCCGTGATTAGCTTGGCCTCTAGCTTGCCCGCTCAGCTAATAGAACTACGCAGATGATACGGATCTTAATTGACGTCATTGGCCCTGGCGAAACTGCTACTGCCGTCGATATCCGCCTCGCCTCTGCCTTAGGCGCGGCGATCGCCAATCAGGATTGGGCACTGCTGACCGGTGGTCGCGCGGTGGGCGTGATGGCCGCTGCCAGTCAGGGAGCCCGCGCGGCTGGCGGTCTGGTGGTGGGCATTTTGGCCAGTGAAACCAGGACGCAAATGTCATCAGCCGTCAATATTCCCATCCTCACGGGCCTGGGTCAGGGACGCAACTAGCGTCTGAAATACGATAGACAGATAGATGAGAACAACTAAAACGCCTCGTCTGAATCGCCCCACTCTTCTTGGGAGGAGGCATCTGCGGTAAGAAACTTTTGGCGAAGTTCAGCCCAATCAACCTTGTCAGCAGGCTGATCGAGCTGGAGTTGGCCATTTTCAAGATATAAAATGCGATCGCAGTGATCTTGAGCGAGTTCCAGCTGATGGTTGCTCATCACGACCGCTAAGTCACGTTTCTCTATTTCTTCTCGAATTACTGTCAAAATGCGGGTGGCAGCGCCTAAATCAAGCGCTGAAGTAGGTTCATCCAACAGTAACAGTTGGGGACGGGCGATGAGGGCGCGGGCGATCGCCACCTGCTGTTTTTGACCGCCAGAGAGCTGCAACTCGGTTTGATCGAGCCACTCTAGAGGAATTTGTAAGCGATCGAGCCATTCATCAACCCTAACTTCCTGTTCTTTGAGAGAGCATTGTTGGATTGCCAATGGATAGTGCAATGCCTGCTTGACCGTCATGTTCAGCAGTTGACTGTTCTGCCCCACCAACATGACGCGCTGCCGTAGTTCGCGCACAGGCATCGCTGCCAAAGGTCTGCCTATAAAATACAGGGCCCCATCAGTGGCACTCTTTAGCCGATTCATTATTTTGAACAAAGTCGATTTGCCCGCACCGGATGGCCCCAACAAAGCCACAAACTCGCCAGCATAAAATTGACAAGAAACCGCAGCAAGCAGGCGCTCGCCTCGGGACGACACGAGCGAAACTGCCTCTAGCTCGAATAATGGTGTCAAGACTTATACGTCTCCCGCAGCTTGGCGGACAGCATAGAGTGGTCCGTAAACTTCAAGCATTCACCAGCGTCAACAGTAAAACAAAGCCTCGAGGAATACCATGCATTAGGTAAACAAAAAAGCGCAGAGCCCTGGGGCGAATGGGCTAGTATATTCATCTAATAAGCATTTTGACAGGATTGACAGGTCATGAGTCGAGGGACGCTATTTGATAAAGTCTGGGATTTGCATACGGTTGGCATTCTGCCTTCAGGACAAACTCAACTTTTCATTGGCCTACACCTGATTCACGAAGTCACCAGTCCTCAGGCATTTGCCATGCTGCGGGAGCGAGGACTGCCCGTCATGTTGCCCAATCGCACAATTGCCACCGTCGATCATATCGTTCCGACAGAAAGTCAAGCTCGCCCCTTTGTCGATGTTTTGGCTGAGGAGATGATTTCGGCGCTGGAGCAAAACTGTCGCGAAAACAATATTACGTTTTTCAATATTGGCTCTGGTAATCAAGGCATCGTTCACGTAATCGCTCCCGAGCAGGGGCTCACTCAGCCGGGCATGACGATTGCCTGCGGTGATAGCCACACCTCCACTCACGGAGCCTTTGGCGCGATTTCTTTTGGCATTGGCACTAGCCAGGTACGCGATGTACTAGCCTCTCAAACTTTAGCCCTGGGCAAACTTAAGGTCCGGCGCATTGAAGTTAACGGTACGCTGTCACCGGGGGTCTATGCCAAAGATGTCACCCTACATATCATCCGTAAGTTGGGCGTTAAAGGTGGGGTTGGCTATGCCTACGAATATGCGGGCAGCACAATTGAAGCCATGTCGATGGAAGAGCGCATGACCCTGTGCAACATGTCGATTGAGGGGGGTGCGCGCTGTGGCTACGTCAATCCTGACGACATTACTTACGACTATCTCAAGGGGCGGGAGTTTTCTCCCAGCGCTGCCGAATGGAACCAAGCGGTGGCCTGGTGGAACAGTTTGCGCAGTAACGCCGATGCTGAGTATGACGACGTCATTATTATTGATGCGGCTGAAATTGCGCCTACGGTAACCTGGGGCATTACTCCCGGTCAGGGCATCGGCGTAGATGAGTGCATTCCCAATTTGGCAGAACTGCCAGAGGGCGATCGCGCCATTGCCGAAGAGGCCTATCGCTACATGAATCTCCAGCCTGGCGCCCCAATTCAGGGCACACCAGTAGACGTTTGCTTTATTGGTAGCTGCACTAACGGTCGTCTGAGCGATTTAAGAGCAGCGGCCAAGGTCGTGCAGGGAAAAAAAGTCGCGCCTACGGTAAAAGCTTTTGTTGTGCCGGGTTCTGAGCGGGTAAAACAAGCCGCTGAAGCCGAAGGCCTTGACACGATTTTTGAAGCGGCAGGTCTGCAGTGGCGAGAGGCAGGCTGTTCCATGTGTCTAGCGATGAATCCTGATAAGCTGCAGGGTACCCAACTCAGCGCCTCTTCCTCAAACCGCAACTTCAAAGGGCGACAGGGCTCATCTTCAGGTCGCACCCTGTTAATGAGTCCAGCAATGGTGGCGGCAGCGGCGATCGCGGGTCAAGTCAAGGACGTCCGCGAGTCATTTTAAGTCTGCGAGCTCGTGACCATATTGCACAAATCACCAGACTGTCAGGGCTACTCCTGAGGCGTGCTTTGCTGGCGCTCCAAGGTTTCAATCGCCGCATTTAAGGCTGCTAGTCGAGCTTCCAAAGCATCCCGCATCGACTTCAACATGCTGATCTTTTGGGCACGCTGTTTTCGGCGCATTTCTTCATTCGGAAAAAAGCAGCTAGAGAACATCAGCCTTCCTCAGTGAATTCCCAACAATACGGATGATAGCTTAAGTCAAGCTAGCTGACAGCGATAGGAGGCAAGCATTCCAAGCTTTACATCACATTAACTGTTCACCGTAAACTGAACTTTGAGGCATAACACCTGAATTTATCTGAACTTTTCCCCGTTGTCGATCATCAATGCCTAAGCGACTATGTAGACATCCTGTAGACTCGCGTGTGCTCCTTGAGCACCGGCCGGGCTGGAACTCTTGTTCAAAGAGCACCAGCTCGGTTTTTTGTATTTAAGAAACTGCTGCAAATCTGCAGGATTGTAACTGTTAAAAGTCTCTAGCCCTGGATACTGTGTTGATTTTGGCCTGTCAAGTACTGCAAAGGAGTAGTTTGTCTGGGTCGAACGACTGCCTCGGCTTGAGGCAGCCGTAGATGAGCCGCATCAGCTTGTGCCTCAAAGCGTCAATGACTTTATCTTGGCTTCGCCAGCGGCTGAGCCGTTCGACAAACTTTTGGGCTCGGGGACATCGGCGCCGTCAGGTCAGAGCCGGAAAGTAAAGCACCTTGCGCCATCGTCGATTGCCGATTTTGCCCTGCCGCGTTTTGCCTTACAACAAGGCACCCGAGGTCTGTTCCTGGGAGGTTAGCTCCCGCCAATGCGGCCAGTTGATGGGCAACGGTGAAGGGGGCAACGGCGAAGGGGGCAATCGAGCCGATTTCCCCAGGACTTGCGCAGCAGTCCTCTCCTCGACCCCGATGATGCTAGCAATGCCTGCTGAGATGGAAGCGACTCATGGACTTGAACAGGCCCGCCAGCGCTGGTTTACGGTTTCTGCTGGTTCCTGAAAGAACTGAATAGGAGTTTCAATATTCGCGACCAGGTCCTGAGGTGAGACTTTAAGACGATGCTTTTCTGCAGTCAGCTTATGTTCCAGGGTATCCAGGCGACAGAGATACCCCTGCAACTGACTGACCTCGATGGCCGATGGTTGCTATAGGGCTGGTTTGAGGTCACGGCAGCGCTGAGCAACGAGATTGGTATTGGCGCGATCACTCTTGGTGCGGCTCAAATGACTGTTGCTGTAGCCCTGAATGCGCGGCGGATTGACGATTACCATTGTCGCGGCTCATCCTAAATACAAGAGACGATCGCACTTTGTGCCCAAGCGGGTGAGCTAACAAACAAACTAATCAGCACTTTTAGCGATCGCCAGCAATACCGCCGTTGCGAAGTTGAAATTGCACCTACAGTTTTGCTCTCATGCCCCAATACTGTTTAAGAGAAAGCACGGAAAGCAAAGATTACGGCTTGTCAATAAGGGCCGTCATCATTTAGCGGTCAAGCTCTAATACTGAAAGTGGTGCAGCCTTTAGCAAAGCTCAGGAGCGGGCGCGGTAATACTGATACTGTAGGCATTCTGGCCTCTTATTGATGGACGACCCTAGGAAAGTTACTTGCTTTCTTCTATGCGATTTTGTCGTCAGATCCTCGACAGTTCTATCAAGACGCCTGGCAAATAGTTACCTTCATGCTTAGGCAGTTGATTTTGGCTGAGTATTTGTGCAGGTGGGGTTCACTAGCTGGACAAATTGATTGTTCCGTTTCGCACATTCCCGTTTAGACTGGCTAACGATTAAGCCGCTTAAGTTGGCGCGAGTTCACCGAGTCTTCGATGTCTTTATCTGCTCAATCTGCATTGTCTGGCGATCGCTCTTCTGAAAAAGCTGATTTGCGCCGCCGCCTACTCAAAGCCCGTCAGGCGATTCCCCCGCAGCAGTGGCGGCAAAAAAGCGATCGCATTTGTACCCATTTACAGCGCTGGCCCACTTTCCAACAGGCGCGCTGTATTTTGACCTACTGGAGCTTTCGCAACGAACCGGACCTCAGTCCTTTGATAAATCATCATCACTATTGGGGACTGCCTCGCTGCGTTGGCAAAACGATGATTTGGCACCAGTGGCAAGGTCCACAGTTTCTCCAGACGGGCAAGTATGGCATCACCGAGCCGGTTCCTCAATCCCCCGAAATTCATCCCGATATGGTGGATTTAATTCTGGTGCCGGCGATCGCCTGCGATGTCATGGGCTATCGGCTGGGCTACGGTGGCGGCTACTACGATCGCATGCTCACTAAATCTCAATGGCGACAGAAACCGGCGATTGCGATCGTTTTTGAATATGCACGTTTACCCAAAGTGCCCCAAGACGTTTGGGACAGACCCATGCAGGGAATTTGCACTGAATCGGGTTTATTCTTAAAGGAATAAGGGCAATCTTTAAACCGACATCTAATTAAAAACGACTAAAATAGGCGATACTTTGAAACTTAAATATATTTTTATCTAGGGATTTTCGCGAATTATTAAACCAGAAAATATTCCTTCTACTACGACCTTTTCTGGCTCAATTTGTAGGGTTTCGTAGTCTAGATTTTCTGGGGTTAGATGAACCCTACATCCGTTACGATGCCATCGCTTTAAAGTAGTCATATTTTCACCTTCTATGCGGGCTGCAACAATTGAATTATTGATAACTTCTTGAAGACCTGAAGGCTTTTCTAAAATCACAATATCTCCATCTAGAATATTCGCGTTTATCATACTTCTACCTCGAACCTTCAAGGCAAAACGTCCAGAATTTCCAACTCCATTGGGATATTCGTCTCTAAGCACGTAATCAGTTACGTTTCCAGGAAAAACTTCTACAAAGCCTCCAGCTGCAATTTCACCAACAAGAGGAATCCCGGTAGGTGACGACCTCAAACCATACTCAAGCCCAGCAAAATTCTCAATGGGAATTTCTTCGTCAAGAGTTAAGTAAGGCTCCCAGTTAAAATCGGCTAGTCTAAGCGTTCTTGCTTTATTTGAGTTGCTAATAATTAAGCCGGCCTCTGCCAACTTATCGACGTGATATTGCACAGTCGAAACAGATTTGTAGTTAAATGCGTCCTGAACTTCCCTAAAAGTTGGACAAAATTTGTTGCGAACATAGAATTCTCGAATCCAAAATAAAATGCTTGTCGTTTTTGAGGACAGCAAAGTCATAATTAAACTCTAAAGAAAACTGTGTCGAGAAATTCCAGGCTTTCCAATTTCTGTACTATAGTTTATATGTACTGTCAGCGTCAAATTCGAGTGACATGAACGCTTAGGAAATTTTCAAGAACAAGAATACTCAGTTGCGATGTATCATGCTGGCGCTTATGTTCCCCCTTGCCGAGGGTGAGTTAATTTTTGATGAGCTCCTTAACTTGTTGTGAGGTTGTTACTCAGGTTAGAGAAAGTTATGAGCGTCCCGCTAATACAAGTGGCTGAGCGGATTACAGCATGATTGAAACAGCAGATTACGATGCTTGTCGAGGACGAACGACATCATCCATACGGGAAGCTAGCATTTTGAAATTTTCTCTGTTGAATATGCTAATGCTCTGTCTCTCGATGCTGTTCCAGGGACGCTTATATGAGCACGTATTATTGTCAGTGGCTCAGTTTTTCCGCAGTGACGACGCCAAAGATGCCGTTGGGCTCCATGTGCACCTGAATATTTTGGAAACCGGCTGCGATCGCCCATTGGCGAGTGAGTTCCCAAGGGCGTAGGCGCATGATCCAGGGTTTGCCGGTGTGAGCGGGTAGGGTGCGAGCAATGAGTTCCAATTGAGGATGGTGCGGCTGGATGGTGAAGATGAGCGTGCCGGGCGCCGCCATATGCTTATAAAGCTGTCGAAAATGATGGGCAATCAGCGCATTGTCGGGCAAAATTTCGTGCAAACCTGAGACCACGACAACGTTAGGACGCGGCTGCACTAAAGCCAAATCGCCATCGTTGAAGGCGTCTGCCTGCTCGATGCGGGCGTCAATGCCCATTTGACGGGCCAACTGTCGCGCTTTCGCTACATTTTCAGGTTTGTAATCTCGCAAATTTGCCTGAACAGCGCCAGGAGCCAAGTCTCGCAACACTTCCAGATCGTATCGTCCGCCGCCGCAGGCCACATCGAGCAGATGGCAGGGGCTACCCTGGCGGCGATAAGTTTGCAGGACAGTGCGCAAGGTATTTTTCAACAGGACGGAGCGAGCCCGAATGCCGCGCCAGCCTTGGGAATTTAGATATAGCCAGTCGATCGCCGTACCAACGGGCGTGATGCCGCTGGGGCGATTGCGATAGACATATTCCAGCATGACGCCAGAGTCGAAACCATAGCGATAGCCGAGTCGGATGCCGTTGGCAAGTCGGCCAACGGTTTTGAGCGAGAGGGACAGCAGGCCGTAATACCAAGCTTTAGGATTCCAGGCGGACAGAGGACGACGCAGTTGGTCATAGGTGGGCAGGGCATTCTGAATCATGACGAGTTCTCCAGTTGAATGATTGTGAATTGAATAATTGCGGAACGAAAATTGAAAATCGAGAATTGGTATTAGCCAGGTATTTGGCCTAATTCAATGGCGAGCCGCAGCCGTTACCAACAGGCGCGATCGCAGTTCGCGCATAAAGGCGAGCTTGTTGCCGCTCCAGGTCAGGGCTGGCATGATCGCTACACTGCATACGAAGGGCACCAGCAGGGCATCACCCTTGGGCATCGCTTTGCCCAATCCTTGGAGCCGAATGGGGACAATGGGCACCGTGGGATGCCGCTTGGCTAGGTGGGCGATGCCACTGTGCAGGGGACTGAGTTGGCCAGCCTGTCCCCGCGAGCCTTCGGGAAAGAGGATGAGGATTTGTCGCCGGGCGAGGGCCGCATCACACTGCTGCAGAAAAGTGCGGTAGCTGCAGTCTCTATGGTCGCGGCGATCGCCGTCGGTTGATGACTGACAGGCCACAGGAATAATGTTCAACACGTGGCGAGCAAACCAAGCCAGCCAGGGATTTTGCCGTAAGAAGTAGTGCTCATTTGCCACGGGACGGAGCTGCGGCACCCGAGCCAACGGATAGAGGGCGATTAATATCAGCGCGTCGAGATGGCTATTGTGATTGGCGACAAGGATGGCGGGGCCTTGCTCCGGTAGCTGCTGGCGATCGCGGACAGTGAGTCCCAGCAGCGACCAGGCGATCGCCTTAGTCAGCAGCGCTACCCCCATTTTCAGTAGGCAGTTCATAGCCACTGACCTCCCCAATAGAAATAAATCAAGATGTGAAAAAATAGGGGCGCGGTGTAAGTCAGACTGTCAATGCGGTCCAAAATACCGCCGTGACCGGGAATCAAAGTGCCGCTGTCCTTGATTTCTAAGTCGCGTTTAAGCGCTGAGACCGTCACATCGCCCATAAAACCGGTGAGGCTTAATAACAGGCCCAGTCCTGCTGCTGCCGGCAGCGAAAATGGCGTTAGCCAAGGGGCCAGGAATGCGGTGATCGCGGTGGTGGTCACTATTCCTCCCAGCAGACCAGCAATGGTTTTGCCCGGGCTGACTTTGGGAATGACGGGTCGCCGGCCCAGCCATTTACCCCAGCAGTATTGAGCAATATCGTTCACTTCGGTAAGTAGCACCAGGTACACCAACAGGCCGGTTCCCCCAGCGACGGGATTCAGGCCATCCGGCAGCGTGACCAAATAGGCCAGGTGACTCAGGGCATACACTGTCAGCATCACGCCCCAATGGATTGTGCTGACGGCGTTGAGAAATCCTTTCGTTTCGCCAATGAGCACCATGCGTAGAGGCAAAAAGAGGAATACGTAAACCGGAATAAAGATGAGAAACATGCCGTACCAGCCGAGGTAAACCCAGAGGTACTGCAGGCCAATGGCGCTGTAGGCCCAGATGATCACCCGGCGATCGCTTAACCGAGTGGGAATTAGAGAAACGTATTCCCGCAGAGCCACAAAGCTCAGCAGCGCCCAGAACAAGATGGTGCCGGTGCGGTGCAGGGCCAGTGAGAGACTAAAGAGGGTGATGATAATCCACCAGGAGCGCAACCGGGCCAGCAGTTCACTATGATCCTGCTGTCGTCGGACTAGGGCCAGCCCAGTGGCGATCGCGGAAGCCAATCCCAGCGCGCCATAGACGCCAGCCAAGGTCCACCAAATGGGCAGAGGCAGCGCTAGCGACATGACGTCACCTCCCGCAGGGCGGCGCGACTGCGATGCCACAGGGTCAGCAGCGCCAGGGCTGACAGCGCCGACCAAATACCAACCTGCCAGGGACCGAGTGGTAGGCCCAGGCCCCACGCCAGCCCCAACATGCCGAACACAAACGCGCGATCGCTTTTGCCAAACGGGCCGCTGTAGTCACGGTGCTGAGCGATCGCCAGGCCCAGCACGCCAATAAATTCCGTCAAGATCGCCAGCACCACCAGCACCACGATCCATCCGGTCGACACTCCCGGCACTAGGGCCAGCGGCAGATAGAGCAGGGCGTCGGCGACCACGTCTCCAACTTCATTGAGCAAGCAGCCCAGAGGTGAGGCCAGGCGATATTCCCGCGCCAGCATGCCGTCGAGGGCATTGAGCACCATGCGGACAAAGAGGACCGGGGACAGCGCCAGCAAAGGCCAAGGGTTGGTGGGATAAAGGGCGATTGCCAAACCGCCGCCACCAGAGAGAACGATCGCGGCGATCGTAATTTGGTTAGGCGTAACGCCCCAGTGCGCCAGGTGACGCACCAGCGGTCGCAGCAATTTTTGCAAGGTAGGTTTGACGTGATAGAGGGTCAACATGTTTCCCGTGGCAACTCATGGCCTTACCATGCCAAAGCTTCGCCTGCACTGAAAATGAGTAGAGCGAGTTGCCTCTCAGCTTGCCGCAGCGGGTCGTGGGAAATGGAAGCATCGCGAAGTAATGCGAAGTTTTTGGTCGTCAGCAGCCACTTTGCCGGCCCCTTTCGCTGCCGGCAAAGTGGCTAAACAGTAGAAGCCATTAAAAAGCGGCACCCGCCCAAAGGCTGATACCGCTTTTATTACAGATTTAGATTACTAAGCATCGCTGCCGCCGTGACCGTTTTGTCTGTCGGGCAATCAGTCAGCTAAGCATATTGGTGCATCTCGTCCTGCAGCTGACGCAGCAGATACTCATCCCCTTTGGCCTGGGCAACCTGCATCCGATGCTCTAGCGATCGCTTGATATTGGTCTGATGCATGTCAGCCGCTTCCTGCAGCAAACTCCTACGGGCCGCCGCCATCGAATCAAATACTGGCTTAAATTGAGCCTCTTGGGGGGCTGACTGAACTTGTACGACAGCCTGAACTTCTCCATGGCGAGTCGTTTGGTAAGCCGCGCCTCGATACATGAGCTTGGCTTCAGACTGGGGAAAGGGCACATGGCCAACATACGAGAAACGCAGCGGACGCCCACGATACTGACCGAGCATTTCGCTCTCAGAGACTTCCAAAACGGGTGGGGTGTAATCGTAGCTCACGCCACGGTAACAAAGTTTCATATTGCGTTTCCTTAACTCAAAACTAAAATCGAATAAACGTCATCTCAAGGGAGCGCTTTCTACAAATAATTCCCTTGCAGTCAGAATTTGCTTGCCAATCCAGCAGATTTGTCAGCAAATAAACACCAAACAGCTCGAAAAACCATTTTCCTATCTGTATCTGATTTTACTGTTTTGCATTTTTGTCAGCAACTCATGAAATTAAAAGTAATATCCATTTTGGCTGCTAAGTTCCTTTAATACCGAGGCTTCTATTACTTAAGTCATAAATTATGAGAAGTCAGGCAATAAAACTTTATGACGATGGGGTGATTGAAGCGGAATTTATGCAGTTGCGTCCGACTTTGGCTTCTCAATCCTCAAAACCAGAGAAATTGGATGCAGCGCCACTTCAGTTCCGGATGATGCGGGAGGGCATTTGCCCAAGTTCTGCAAGGGGGCAATTGTCTGAAGAGGCGATTCTGGCTATTTGGTGAGAAGGGGCTGGTGGCGAAAGCTCTTTACTAATAGGTGATCTTCTGGATAATCTTCGACAGGGCTGCATGAGCTCGCTGATTCGCCGGATTTGTCCACATCGTAGGACGATAGACTATTCTGGTAGAGACATTACAAAACGTTAACAATTGCACTTCTGTCGTTATGCAATGCATTATTAATCGCCGCGCTCGCTTCTCTGCTAGTCATCGATATTGGCTGCCGGAATGGAGTGAGGCCAAAAATCAAGCTGAGTTTGGCCCCTGCTGTCGGGCGATGGGACATGGTCACAACTATGTTCTGTATGTATCGATGCTGGGCGAACTGGATGAATACGGCATGGTGCTCAATCTATCAGACGTCAAGCAGGTGATTAAGCGAGAAGTCACAAGTCAGCTTGATTTTTCTTACTTGAATGACGTCTGGCCTGAGTTTCAGGCCACTTTGCCAACGACTGAACACATTGCGCGGGTGCTGTGGCAACGCTTGGCTCCCCATTTACCGATTATTAAAATTCAACTGTTTGAACATCCTGAACTTTGGGCTGAATACGTAGGTCATGATATGGAAGCTTATCTCACCATTAGCACTCACTTTAGCGCTGCTCACCGCTTGGCTCTGCCAACCCTGAGCTATGAAGAAAATGTGAAAATTTACGGTAAATGTGCTCGTCCCAACGGCCATGGTCACAATTACCATTTGGAAGTGACGGTAAAAGGGGACATTGATCCCCGTACGGGCATGATCGCGGACTTAGTGGAGTTGCAAACAGCGATCGCCGATCACGTTGTTGACCCCTTTGACCACACTTTCCTCAACAAAGACATTGCCTATTTTGAAAAGGTCGTGCCCACGGCTGAAAATATTGCCGTCCACATCCGTGATTTACTGCGGGAGCCGATTGCTGAAACCGGCGCCCAACTCCATAAAGTCAAGCTGATTGAAAGTCCTAACAATTCTGCTGAGGTGTACTGCACAGCTGATACGGTTCCTGGAATGCTGGCTGCTCAGCAAACCCTAGCAACAGTCTGAACTTAACCCTTGCCAGGGATATGAGGCTAGCTGCTAGCCTTAATGATGGTTTTTCATCAGTTATGGATAGCGGCAGCGATCGCCCAACCTCGGCTGACTTTCCTAGAATATGGCTAACCATTCTGCTCAAGCTGGCGTTCCTCATGCAGAGTCGGCAGATTAATCAGAATTCGGTGAGGCCCGGCAGAATGTCAGGAACAGTCGTCAAGGAGGGAATGCCCAATGCTAGGGGCGATCGCGGGTGACATGATTGGCTCGGTTTATGAGTTCAATAATCGCCGCAGCAAAGATTTTCCTTTGTTTACAGAAGCAACGACCTTTACCGATGACACAATTTTATCGGTAGCGGTGGCCGACGTGCTGCTTCACGGCGGCGACTATGCCAAGGCTTTCAAGCAATATTACTGGCGCTATCCTAACCCCAGCGGCAGCTATGGCGCTCGCTTTCACCAGTGGGCCGCCGCCCCCACTGTCAAGCCTTACAACAGTTGGGGCAATGGTTCGGCGATGCGGGTGAGTCCGGTGGGGTTTGCGGGCACTGATTTAGAAGCAGTGTTGCAAGAGGCGTCGCGGACGGCTGCCGTGACCCACAACCATCCGGAGGGAATTAAAGGAGCACAGGCCACGGCAGCAACCATCTTTCTGGCTCGCCAGGGCAAATCGAAGGCCGAGCTGCGGCGCTATGTGACTGAAACGTTCGAGTATGATCTTGACCGCACCGTCGATGAGATTCGCCCTGTTTACACTTTCAATGAGTCTTGCCAGGCGACAGTCCCTGAAGCGATTGTCGCCTTTCTGGACTCCAGTGATTTTGAGGATGCGATTCGCAATGCAGTGTCCTTGGGAGGCGATTCAGATACGCTGACCTGCATTACCGGCGGTATTGCCCACGCCTTCTACGGTGAGGTGCCCGACCATATTCGCAAGGCCGTGCTGAAGCGGTTGGATGAGCCGCTGCAAAAAGTCGTTGAGGAATTTTGCGATCGCTTTGTTTGAGTAGCAGGGTGGCAGGGTGGTGGAGTGGCAGGGTGGTGGAGTGGCAGGGTAGCAGGGTAGGGCTGATTCTCTGCGGAGAGAAAAATAAAATAGGGGGATTTGAGGGAGCGATTATCATGAGCCTTCGG
>ERZ1740058.100-NODE-100-length-73128-cov-6.424699_pt1 | contig 73128 bp, 67 predicted proteins | sample MGYA00581745_ERZ1740058 | MGnify/ENA primary metagenome ERZ1740058 (study PRJEB43018, sample SAMN04849742) | marine metagenome | isolation source: floating plastic debris | place: Pacific Ocean | collected 2008-08-30 | study: EMG produced TPA metagenomics assembly...
TGAAAAATGTGGCTCCAGTGCGGCGGGAGTTAGGCATGAAAACCTTTTTTAATATGCTGGGTCCAATGGTAAACCCTTCATTTCCGAAAAAACAGCTAGTAGGTGTTTTTAGCCTCGAGCTAGCGCGCCTCTATGCATACTTGTTTCAAAAGAGCGAAAAACAATTTGTCATTCTTCACTCGCTGGATGGATATGATGAGATCTCCCTAACCGGCCCATTCCGGATGATCACCAACGCAGGTGAATATCTACTCACTCCAGAAGATCTGGGATTTCAGACTCACACTCCTGAGGCGCTCTATGGTGGCGAAACGGTGGAGGAATCAGCGCAGGTATTTTTGAATTTTATGAATGGAAAAGGAACACAGGCTCAGCGGGAAGTAGTGTTAGCCAACGCCGGTATGGCCATCCACTGCGGTCAGCCATCTCTTACGCTGGAACAAAGCATATCCAAGGCGCAAGACTCGCTAGAATCAGGAAAAGCGTTAGCTGCATTTGAGCGATTAACCGGAAAGTCGGTTTCGGCCTAATGCTATACTGGCTCACGAGCGAATTAGTATTTCCACCGGTTGAGTTGGCCGAAGACTGGGGCGGGCTAGCCTTAGGAGGCGACCTGTCGCCGCGCCGATTACTATTAGCCTACCGCTCCGGCATATTTCCCTGGTACGACGAAGATCAGCCGATTATCTGGCACGCTCCCGATCCCCGGTTTGTATTGTTTTCACATAAACTACGCATTCCCCGAAGCCTGCGCCCAACGCTAAACCAACAAAAATTTACCATCACTTACGATACTGCTTTTCACGAAGTGATTCGTCAGTGTCAGCAAACCCAACGCCCCGGACAACCCGGCACCTGGATTACCGAGGAGATGCTAACGGCTTACTGCCAACTACACGAGTTAGGTTATGCTCACTCGGTAGAGGCTTGGAAAGATGGTCGATTGGCCGGTGGGCTGTATGGCATATCTTTAGGAAGAGCCTTCTTTGGTGAATCTATGTTTACTCGCGAAAACGATGCCTCTAAAGTAGCTTTTGTCGCTAAGGTACTAGACCTGCAAGAAGTCGGTATTAATTTAATCGATTGCCAGGTACATACTCCGCACCTCGAGCGATTCGGAGCTGAAGAAATTCCTCGCTCCCAATATATGCAATTACTGAATGAAGCTCTATCCTACCCTACCCGTAAAGGTAAGTGGGCGAGATGACTCTCCACTAATCTGATACCAAATACTATTTGCCGATTTGCCAAGAACTTATATTCAGCACCAAGTTTGTGCTTCGTTTACCTGCAAACATAGTAGCAAATATTACTTGTGACAGCTTTTCTATTAAATGTATCCTCGGGCTACTTTATCACTTCGTAAATTTATCTTATTCAAAGAAAAGCCCTCGTTGCAATATGCAGGTACTTCCTGAAAATAATGTTTCTACCTCTAGTTCGCCAGATTTGCTGGAAAGCCTTCCTATTGCCGCTTTGGTGATAGATGCAGATGGCCGAATGGAGCGAATAAATGCACTGGCCTGTCATCTGTTTCAGGAAAAATCAGAGTACCTGGTTGGCCGCATATTTCTAAGTGGTTCCTGGAAACTGCTGAAGGCTGATGGTTCCCCTTTAGATTCTCCTGAAACCTTACTTGTTGATTTACTAAATCCAGAAGGAAAAATTGCCAAAACAACTATAGGTCTAGTTACCGAAAAGCAAACGCTATGGTTATCAGTCAGTGTCAATCCTCTGTACTCAGCAGAAAAAACGTACGAAGGCGCAGTAATAACCTTGCAGGATGTTAGCAAAAACGTTACAGGCGAGAAAAAACTATCCCGAACAGAGCGTCGACTTCGTTCTGTTCCCGAATACCAGACCAACTATATTATCCGTACTGACCTTGAAGGCAACTTTCTTTACCTGAATAGTGCGGCCTTAACTCAGTTTGATCATGGTGACGAAGAGGATGTGTTCCGTTCGCTAAACTACCTTACTGATCCCATGTACGCTATTGAGTGTATTAAGGCTGCTGCCTACTGTGTAGATCATCCGGGACGGTATCGGCATATTGAAATTCGCTGCTACAATAAGCACCGGGAGTATTTCTGGACTGCTTGGGAGTTAGTAGGCATTACCAATGAGGAGGGCGAAGTAGTTGAGATACAAGCGGTCGGGCATGATATTTCGAAACGAAAACGTACCGCTGACCTTTTAGTAGAAACCAGCCAGATGGCACACATTGGAGGATGGGAGATTAGTAGTCTCTCCAAAAGGGTAAGTTGGACCCCTGAAACTTATCGTATTCACGATGTTGCTGAAAACTCCCCAATCACTCTAAAGCGTGCTATAGGCTTTTTTCACCCCGATCATCAACCCATTATTCGTAAGGCATTACGTACGCTTATTTTAGATGGCACTCCTTTTGATGAGCGACTCAAAGTAATTACTGAGCTTAATCGGGAGTTGTGGGTACGGGTAATTGGACAAAGAGAAAGCGTACATGGTAATTACATCCGCTCTTACGGAGTTATTCAAGATATTACCGACTCTCAGCTTTCCAAGGAACGTATCAAACGCCGTGAATGGCTACTAAAGTCCGTATTTAACAGTACTGCTGACGCTCTGTTACTGGTGGATCGGGAGCACAAGATTATTGATTGCAACGAAAGTGCTCTGCGTATTTTTGAGGTTGAACACCGGCAGGATATGCTAGGACACGACGGTAATGCCTTTCAGAAGAACCCATTCTTAGATGAAGATACTCGGATGATTCGGAAGGCTGTGGATAAAGAAGGCGTATGGACGAAAGAGGTAGAATTTGTAACCGCTAGAAATAAGTCCTTCTGGGGCAGTATGGCAATTACTACCTTTCCGGGAATGGACTACGGGGTGGTTCGGGTCACCGATATAACTGAGAAAAAAGACGCTGAAAACCTACTGTTGGAGAGCAATCAGCACTTGAAGAAAGCGAATGAAGAATTAGACCGTTTTGTATATAGTGCTTCGCATGATCTTAGGGCACCGCTCACTTCAATCATGGGTTTAATCCATTTATCTTCACTGGAAGAAATGAGTGACCCGGTACGGGAATATTTACAGCATATGCAAAAGAGTGCCGACCGTCTTGATAACTTCATTAAAGACCTGACTCATTTTTCCCGTAACGCTCGCTTGCAGATTACTTCCGAACCAATCCAGTTTGATGATATGATTACTATGCTATTTGAGCAGTATCAGTATATGGACTACCAGTCTCCAGTGAAAACCTATCTCAATATTGAGCAATCCGAAACTTTCTGCACCGATAAAAACCGCCTGCAAATCGCACTAGGAAATGTTATTTCCAATGCTATGAAATACAACCTCGAGCACGCGGAAGAATCCTACGTCAAAGTAGAAGTGAAAGTAGCCTCAGGTCAGGCAACTATTACTATCCGGGATAATGGAATGGGTATTGATGCCGAACACCACGATAAGATATTCGACATGTTCTCTCGGGCCGATAATCATACTCCGGGAGCGTGACTGTGACTATACATTGTGAAAGAAACGGTAGAGAAACTCAATGGAACCATTGATATTGTATCGGCCAAAGGGCAAGGCACCCAGTTTACTGTGGTAATTCCCCACCTGTCGTGCGATTCCTAGGACTCAGGTAAAAATATTTCAGCCATCATACAGCGGGCACTTCCCCCACCACAAGCCTCAATGGTACTTAGCGGGCTGCAGACTATATCCGTATACTTTTTGATCTGTGAGATTTGCTCAGGCAAAAGTGATTGATGCGCTTGCTCCGACATTACCAATATCCGCTCTCCCTGCTGATTTTTAACCTGAAGCATATTCCCCGCAAAATGATTACACTGATCCTCACTGATATACACTATCTCTTTGCCTGTATCTCTAATAATATTGATGATATCTTTTTGCTCCCAGGTATTCTTAAGGGCATCGGCACAAAATATGGCGAAATCTTCCCCAATACTCATCATTACGTTGGTATGATAAATTTCGGCAAACCCTCCGTCAATCATCTGAGAGGCAATAAATACGATCGGCCGATAGCCAAACTCCTGACAAAACTCTGATAACAAATGTAGATGGGTACGGGGCGACACACAGGCGTAGGCAATACGGTTTTTCCGGTCGAGCACCATGCTACCGGTTCCTTCCAGGAATTTTTCCTCTACCTCGAAGTACGAATAGTCAATTTTCCGACGGATGGCGTAGCCGTGTTCTTTAATGAGAGCAGATAGAATATCATCCCGCCGCTCCTTCCGGCGGTTGGGTGCCCACATAGGGTAGGTCACTACCGTACCGTCCTGATGAAACGATATCCAATTATTAGGAAATATAGAGTCGGGGGTTTCTTTCTCGGCTGTATCGTCTATGGCAATCACTTTCACCCCTCGCTGGGTGAGCGTATCGACAAATTGATTGAATTCAGACAAAGCACGGTTCTGAATTTCTGCCGGGGCTACTTCGCTTAACTCTCGCTGATAATGATTATTCTCCGCTGTTTCCACATTGTACCCGAACTTCACCGGCCGGATCATCAAAATAGTATCTGTTAGTTGTTGATTATCTTTCATCGGATCGTCGAGCGATGGCTAAATTGTTCAATTGCTATTATTGCTTGGGGCTTAGTACGTGGTGCCTAACATCAGATATTACGTACCTGTTATCTTTACTTCTTGCTCCAAGCACCCGGCTCCTTGCCCTGTCACACCAAAGCATTCAAATCATCGCGCAAAAGAGGCATGCTCATGCAGTGGGTTCCTCCCCGGGCGCGAGATAATTCTCCGGAAGGTAGCAAAATTAACGTATCACCGGTTACTACTTCGTCAACTGACTTTCCTTGTTCTACCTGCTCGATAATTTCCATTGAGCGCATTACGGCGAAGCCTCGCTTACGAAACTCTTCTTCAGTTTTAATATTACGGTCGTAACCAATAATCACTCCTTCACGTACCGCTAAAAAATTACAGGCATCAGTCCACTGCTCCCGCTCGCTGTACGGAAACTGACCACCGGCACTAGGAATCACCTCACACTTCGTTGCACCAAAGTCTTCCCGACTGATTTGCTCCAGCAGATCGTCTAGGTAATCCATACGATTAGTCAGTATGCTATACGAACCACCGGCTTCTTGCTGGCGAATAAACTGCACCACTTCTACATCGTGGGTTGGCTCAATATTCCTCTGCCCCTGAATAGCGCCAGCCACATTAAAACCTCGGTTCCGATTAATTTCTTCTTTAGTAAAAGGGCTGAATACGATCCAGATATCTCTTTTTACCTGGGTAAATACCGTATCGATATGCATGTAGGCCCGGCGACGAGGAATCTTGACCACCGAAACCCTCTGGATAAGATCTCGCTGAAACAACCGCTCTACCAACTGCTCTACCGCTGGTAAAGAAGTACGCTCGCTCAATCCTACTAGCAGATGTCCCGGACTAATCATCATTACGTCGCCACCCTCGATAGTGACCACCTTTTGCTGAGTTTCTTCCTCGCTGGAAATATAAAAGAGATTTGGCTCCTGTAATTCAATCACCTGATGTGCTAGTTCGTCGGCTTCCTGGCTGGTTTTCTGACGTAACAATTCAAAATGAGCAATATATTTAAAGATTATTGCTTCCCGATCACGGGCATCTTCGTAAGGTTTGCTCAATAAAATATGGTCATGAATGGTAATGCCAATATCACGAGTGAAAATCAGATTGGGAACCGGAGGAAACAGAATAACTTCCCGACCCTCTTGATCCTTCAAAATACCAGTGATTAGTACCGAGGCAAGCGTTTCAGGAGCCATGCCCAACAGTTGTTTCTGCGTGCGAAGTCCACATTTTTCTATAGCGCATACCGAAGGGACCAGCAGATATTTGATGTCTTCGTATTGAAGAATGCGCACCAACATCTGCTCTACATTCAGTACCTTATCCGACTCAAAGCGGTTATTCTTTACCGAAGTCTGATACTCGGCATCATTGGCTTTGCCTTGTATTTTCTCGGGATCAAGAAAACACAGCAGCACGCGCAGGTACTCACCATACTCCTGTTGCATCTTTTTTAAGTAGACAATATCGTCGTATAATAACTGGTCTTTAATACGAGGAACAATCTTGCCTATTCCGGCATCAGGACTGTGAATAAGCAACCGCCTCAAGCGGCCAATCTCAGAGGTTACGTGAATATCATGGGTCATGCTGTTTGATATTTTTTTGGCGCAAAGGTAGCAGAAATGTAAACAAGAAGATAACCTTAATTCCCGATTTGTAGGGTATCCCTTGAAAAAGATATCTTAAGTATAATGACCTAGAAAGTCAGGGTTGGCTCTACTAAATTGCAGTATTGAAAATGTAGTCGAATGAAAGCAAAAATGCATTGGTGGATAATTCTTGCAGTAGGCTGCCAAAGTACGCCGACTAACCAACCTGATAGTTATCAATTTGTAGAGCGGGAAGGCATTTTCTTCGAGAACTTTGACTCTACTCAGTACAGTGACCATACCTATTCAGAAGATAATTTGATCTTCAAAATTGGTCGGCAGTTCGCTTATAATTACGAGTTTTTTACTGCTGATAATCAAAATATGCGGGTTTGTGAGAATCGGAACCCTAACAAATGGCAGCCTTATTGGACTTTGATTCCAGTTGATTCAACCAATACTAAAACCATAAGCCAGATTGAATTAATAGTAGAAAAAAGAGTTGAAGTATACGAACAAACGCCGCTGAGATATGAATATCTAAACAGTGAAGGAAAAGTATTACATAGCAACCTGACCGGCATAGTAGAAAACAAAAAGAACGTTTGGATATATCCTCCGCGAGGTAACTACTTTAGAATACTAGAACTCAACCCTTTTCCGTTTATTCAGACTCCTTACGAAATGGGAAATGAGTGGAATTACTCTTTATCTATCGGAAGTGGTTGGGGTGATAAACGATGGAAAACCTGGAAAGGAAGTATCAATAATCAATGTACATATCGTATTACAGATCGGAAGAAGATTGATTCAGGGCTTGGTAGTTTGGAGTGTTTAGTAGTTGAAGCAGAAGCCAGCAGTAGCATTGGCAGCACTAATTTAACGGCTTACTTCAATCCCAAATACGGTTTTGTAAAACTGGATTACAAGAATATTGACCAAAGTAGAGTTTGTTTTACGTTAAGAGAAGTCTCAGTAGCGGCTAGCAAACCTTCGGCAATTCCCTCTCCATTTCTTACCGAAGAAAAATAAGAAAGCACCTTGCCAAATGACCGGTGCTTAATGAACTGCTTATAGGAATTTTTACACAGCTTCAAGAAGCTAAGAATCCTAAGGTTTGGTGTCATCTTCCGGTAAATAGATGTAAAAAAATGTCATCAGTCGTATCTTTGTCACGTTATGGCTACTGACTCTACCTTACGACCCAAGAAACTCGAGATACTACCACTTAAGGTGGGCGATGATCTTCAGGAGGCCCAGCTGGCTTCTTTTTCCCGCCGGGCTAGCGCTTTCATCTTGGATTGGATCATTATTATCTTATGCACCAACATGCTATGGTTAATTTTGCCACTCATGATCGCTTTCTGGATTATCCGCGGGCGAATGAGAAAGTCGCTACGAAAAGGGCGGCGAATGATAAGGCGTAACGTACTGCTGGCCGACCGCCAACTAGCTTCGTACGAAGTAGATCTGAAAGTGCGACGCCAGTTTAACCGCTATATGGTGGTGTATCTATATATTCTGATGTACCTGCCTTTAGTGCTAGCAACAGGCTGGTTTATTAGCTGGATTGTACAGCTTATTAGCCCTGACCAATACGGCCTGCTAACCGAACAGGCCGACCAGATGACCTCCACGCTGTTCCGGCCTGTTAACGACCTAAACGACGCGGTAAGCCTGCTAGGTCGTTTCTTAGGTGCGTTTCTGTACTTTGCGCTGTTTACTTGGCAGTGGGACGGGCAAACTCCCGGAAAAAGACTGTTGCATATTAAAGCCGCTAAGATTAACGGCGCTTCGTTTACCTTCTGGTCTAGTTTGGAACGAGCTACTGGCTACACTTCTTCTGCCGCCTTTCTGCTCTACGGATTTTTGCAGTACTTCTGGGACCGAAATCGACAAACCACCCACGACAAAATTTCGGAGACAGTGGTGGTTGAAGCATAAATAACCTTCCTCTTTTTTAGTTTTGTAAAAAGACTGTTAACCAGCATGGCGATACTAAAGGATGATACTCGATTAATTGCTTTCAGTAATCTTCACAACTTCAAAAACCAAATCAAATTTGCGTTCGTTAGTCTAGTTGTTCTCAGTGGCTGCTCAGAAGATTGGGGCAGTACCCACATTGAAGGAGTGATGATTCGGGCAGATAGTAACCAGCCGGTAGTCAACCAATTAATTACTGTTCATGGTTTTAAGGAGCGAAAGGGATTTCTATGGGGTACTTGGGGAGCAGGTAATGAGCAAATCATTACTACCCACGAAACTTCTACCGACAGTTTAGGAAGATTTACTCTGGCAATTGAGCGGAACAAAGACGTATTTTATTACGGAGTTCGTGTAGAAAATGTAATCAATACTCTAGAAAGTAATCAGTTCTGGTGCGATCCTCCTCAAGTTTTTCCTTCAGATTCGCTCGAGCCGGAAAAAACACATAGTATAACAGTTTCTATCGTATGCCCGACTTACGTGTTTGGAGTGGTTAAAGACCAACTGGCAAATGAACGAGCTGGGATTGAAGTAATAGTTACCGGATTTGCTACTGATACAGAAATACTTCGTTTATCCGATGTCACCGACGAAGAGGGCAGATTTTACTTTCCGATTTCATATGATGAGAATCTTACTAGCCTTACTTTAACTATAATAGATCAGGAATTTAACTGTGCCCCCTCCATATGTGCCAATCTTGTAGTAGGAGAACAAAATGATCTTGAGATCATGCTTGATAACTAATTAAGGGGTAAAGAGTGTTCATTAAAACACCTGCTCGGCTACACGACGCACCATTTCTGATTTGCTCATGGTATAGAAGTGGAGGCAAGGCACTCCGGCGGCTTTTAGCTCGCGGCACTGCTGAGCACACCACTCAATACCTACCTCACGGACCTGTTTGTTATCTTTACATTTGGCCACTTCCTTTCGCAAATCTTCGGGAATATCCAGAAAGAAATACTTCGGCAAAGCTGTCAAGTGATTAAGCGTAGCCATAGGTTTTAAGCCGGGAATAATAGGCACATTGATACCATTAGCTCGACAGAGTTCCACAAAATTGAAGTACACCCGGTTATCGAAGAACATCTGGGTTACAATAAACTCAGCTCCGGCTTCCACTTTCTGTTTCAGGTAATATAAATCTGTATCCAGATTGGGCGACTCAAAGTGTTTTTCGGGATAGCCCGCCGCACCAATACAGAAGTCGGTAGGAGTAGACACAGACTCTTCGTATAGATACTTTCCCTGGTTCATGCCGGTAATCTGCTCGATCAGCTCGTTAGCGTAGCAGTGGCCTTCGGGGTGAGGCACAAAACCAGGTTCGGTTTTTACCGGATCTCCCCGTAGCACCAGTACGTTATGAATACCCAGAAAATCTAGATCAATCAGCATATTTTCCGTATCCTCCTGCGAAAACCCACCGCAAATAACGTGGGGGATGGTATCCACGTGATAACGGTTCTGGATAGCCGCGCAGATACCTACCGTGCCAGGGCGTTTACGGGTGACATACTTCTTCAGCATCCCGTTGCCCATTTCTTTGTAGACATGCTCCTCGCGATGATAAGTCACGTCAATAAAGGCTGGCTTGAACTCCATCAGCGTATCAATGTGCCGGAACAGTGTATGAATATCTTCACCTTTTTTGGGAGGAAGAATCTCAATAGTAAACAGCGTTTCCGTAGCCTGAGCTAGATGTTCGGTCACTTTCATGCTGCAAATATAATAGCTGTAGTGTTAATGTATGATTTAAGGGGTTCTAGTAATTTGTATGGTAATTTTGAATACCATACGGCCGCCGCCTGAACACTATCACTTACAGGGTGGTGATGCTTTCCAGTAGCTTTTTGCGGTACGACTGGCTGACAGGAATAATTTTATTTTCTACCTGTAGGTTGCTCTGATCAATATTGACGATTTTATCAACCCGAACAATGTAAGAACGATGTACCCGTAGAAACTCTCCCTGAGGTAAAGTATCTTCTACTGACTTCAGTGTAGCGTATACCGTATGTAGTTTGTCGGCAGTTTTTACGCGCACGTAATCCCCAAATGCTTCAATCCAATTAATGTCTTTTAGATAAAATTTTACCAATAAAGAGTCTACCTTCAGTATAATATGTTCGGGTTTTGTGGATGAAGGGGCAACATTGCTTTTCTCGTACTTCAGTTGGACTCGCTGTACTGCCTGCAAAAAGCGAGCGTAGCTAGCTACTGGCTTAAGTAGATAATCGGTAACTTCGTAATCGAAGGCATCTAGGGCGTACTCTTTTTTGCTACTGATAATAATAATCTGTGGCTTAGGATTTAGCGTTTTTATAAGCTCTAACCCCGACATATCGGGCATTTCTACATCCAGGAACAATAGATCTACGGGTGATTGCTGAAGAGCATTTGCAGCCGCTACCGGATCCTGAAAAGAGCCTATTAAATGTAGTGAATCAGTTTTCTTAACCAGTGCCTCCATGATCTTCAACGTCATGGCATCATCGTCAACTACCGCACAACTAAGCTTCCGGGCTGCACTCATAAGGTAACTATTCAGATTAGATTGAAGGTGTTTTCTAAATTAATATACGTTTTTTTCTATTTTTCTGGTCGATTTTTTGAGACTTTATTATCTCCCTGAAGCGAGATGCGTTGACGGGCCTGTCGCGAGTGCCAAATAGCTTCCTGAGTCAACTCTTCCAATTGGTCAATAATAGATTTATCAGGCTGGGTCCGTTCCGATTGTTCGTAATAATCCTCTAACTGACTAAGTAGATGCTCAACTTTAGTTGCTCCTATGTACTGAAAGCCTGGTTTGGCTTTATGAACAGCTCGGTTAAGTTGCTGCGAATCATTTTTCTGCCAGGCCTGCCGTATTTTTTCAATAGCCAGCGGGGCTTGCTGCTCAAAGGTATCTATCAGATCAATCATTAAATCTAGTTGGTTACCGGTGATTTGCTTAAGGTACTCAAGGTTTATTGAAGAAGAAATATCACGATCAAGAAGCAGCATTTTTTCCAGTAGCGTTTGGGGGAGAATAGGTTTAGACAGGGTAAGAATTACTCCTTCAATCGAGGAAGGTAAAGCAACTTGATGAACATTCCCAGATACTACGATAGTGGGAACTAGTCGTTGCTCCTGATGCAAAGTCTTCAGAACTTCAGCTCCATCTACTTCAGGCATCTGGTAGTCTAATATCAACAAATCATAGGCTTTTGTTCGTAGTTGATGCAAAGCTTGGGTGCCATTTTCGGCCACAATGTCGTGCAACCCCCACTGGGTTAACAACTGAGTTACTACTTTCTGATTAATTGCATCGTCTTCGGCTACCAGCACTTTTTGGATACTTTGAAAAGCCGGTTGCTGAGAATCAGTTTCATTCTCCGGTGCTTCCCCTAGTGGTAAAGCAAGATTGATGGTGACCGTGGTTCCTTGTTGAGGCTGACTGGCAATAGCCCAGGTACCATCAAACCGTTCTACCAATTTTTGAACAATACTTAGCCCTAAGCCAGTACCTCCGTAGTACTGATGAATCTGTTCGTTAGCTTGGATGTAGGGGTTAGCAATACGTTTCTGTTCTGCTTTCGTCATTCCGATACCGGTATCGGAAACCGAAAAGCGAAGTTGAGCTACCGATTGGGTTGCGTCCAAGGTAGTATCTACCAAAAGCTTTATTTCGCCTTGCTCAGTAAATTTTACTGCGTTGCCCAACACGTTGTACAGTACCTGAGCCAACCGAGTAGCATCTCCAACTAGCCAGTCGGGCACCAAATTGCTTATTTGAACCAACAGATTGACACCCTTTTCCTTACAACCGAAGTGGAATGCCTCAGCTACGCTCTGTACCAGTGTCCGAATTTGGAATGGGGCCGGACGAATCTCAATAGTACTGTTTTCCAACTTAGCCCAATCCAGCACATCGTTGACAATGGTGGTAAGATGTTGAGCAGTAGTTTTTAAGGCTTGCACTGAAGTATTTACTGAAGGACCCGCCTGCTCGGTTAGTAAATGAGCCAACCCCACAATACTATGCAGAGGAGTGCGCATCTCATGGCTCACCTGGGTAAAGAAATCAGATTTCATCTGCTCTATCCGCTGTAGCTCTTCGTTCTGATACCGCAGAAGTTCCTTTTCAAGAGCAGCAGCTCGTTGCTGAAGCCGAAGGTATTCGCCGGCAATGGCTTGCTCGTTTCGTTCCTGCTGCCAGGGTTGAAGGTAGGAGTAAAACTCAGTGAGATCGTAGATAAACCACTTTAAAATTTCCTCTGATACTCGATTGATAAAGAAAATAAAGTACAACTACAGGCCTAACAATGAAGTTATTATACATAAAAAGGATACATCGTTTCCCACGAGTAGCTGGGCAAATGCCTCCTGCATGGCTTCCATGAACGGAATGCTCTGATAAACGGAAGTTGCTAAAGGGATTTCAAATAAAGTTTGGCACGACTCTTTCACTTCGCCCTCAACTGTAAAGACCACATACTGAGAACGTTGGTGGAAATACGCCAGTTTTTCTCGTACGAGCGAATTGTTCATACCATCCTTTGGGCCAGTTCGGTAAATATTACGTCTACATTTTCGCCAGTCTTAGCACTAGAAAGAGCGAATGGAGACAAAGGTAGCTGCTTGATAATATCGGTTCGTTCTTTTTCGGTGAATAGGTCTTTCTTGTTGCCCACTACTAGTACTGGCACGTTGGGCAGGTATTTTTTCAGGTTAATTATTTCAGTGTCCAGTTGCTCGTAAGTGGCGGGGCGGGTCAAGTCCACTACATAAATAACTCCGTGCGCTCCCAGTTTGTACGATTGAGGCACCTTCTGATGAGAAGATTCTCCGGCGATGTCCCAGATAATCATGGATACCTCTACCCCTTCCAGCGCTACTACCTTCTTTTCAATATTGACCCCAATGGTGGTACTATACTGATCGGAGCACTTCCGGTGCACAAACCTTCGGGTTAGCGAGCTTTTTCCCACCCCGTAGTGTCCCAGCAATATCACTTTCTTACTTAGGGTCATTAGCAGCCTGAGTAAAATAGCGCCGTAGCGGTTCTGATAGATAGTCGCTTTCTCCTCGATGAGTCGTTTCGTACTGAGTCGGATTCATTACCTTATGAACAAAATCGAGCACCTTGTCGTCCAGTTGCTGTCTAAAAGCGGCAGTAATCACTCCCGACACGGTAACGGCTATGTAGAAGGTCTGAAAGTTTTTGATCAGAATCTTATAAGTTTCGTATTCAACCACCTCCAGGCTCTGATGCTCTTTGGCAAAGGCTTCTTTCACAAACCCTCGAATGGCAGTCAACATACCGGCAATCATGTCACGATCTAGAATATTCTGGCGCGAATAGCTCCCCAACAGTATACTTGAGTCCTGCTCAATTACGAAAACCTCCTCAATCGTAGGCTGCATGGCTTGCACAATAATTTCTTTCCCCAACGATTCACCGGTAACCCAGGCCCGGAACCGATGCTTCCACATATCCCAGGAGAAGGCCTGATCTAGCTGTTGGTCGATCTTTTCCGACATTACCGCGATCTCTGCTACAATATATTTTTTGACTAGCGTGCCCATAATCGGATAGAGAGCATCTATTACTTCGCCGCGTGACTCTCGAATTTGCCGCTTGATTGTCTGGGTTAGAACCGACCCAAACAGCTCCGGGAAATGCTCTCGCAAATAGTTTAGCTTATCGTCAATGATGGGATCTACCTTCTGCTGCAACCGCTGGCGGGTGTTAATATCATCGTGAAGTTCTACTACCTGCTGGGCTAGTTGCTTTTGCTCTTTTTGTTCGTCTTCCAGCAACAGCTTTCGTAATTGCTCAAAGTTGCTTTTAGGTTCCACGGCTTCTTCCGGCATATTCATGGCGAGGGCTACTGTTTACAATACTTACGAACTAAGCCTTAAAATACAAATTTTGGGTTTATGTTTAAAACAGGGTGCCGCTAGAGTGTCCTCAGGATTGTAGTTTTTTACCAATATCCTCCAGCATCTTTCCCAAAGCAGAGCGATCGGCTGAGCTATTCTGTAATTCGCCAAACTTTTGCGTCATTTCTTCTTTAAGGGTGGCTACGTGCTTGTCCAAATCCTGACGAAGCTCCTTCACCATCTCATCCATCGTACTTTTCAGTGTAGACAGTTGCTGCTCTACCGCCGCTTTATGCTGCTGAATGAGTGACTGAGTATCATCAAACTCCTGCTCTATTTCTTTAATGGTATCGCCAAAAATGATGTCTTTAATGGCTTCTATCTTCGGGTCGCCAGCTGCGGCCGGGGTAGCTTTTTTCTTGTTTTCGCTCATGCTATTGGTAGTTGATAGGGCATTTATTATGTTTTCTATGTTACATTTTTAGCAGCTTTCTCAGCGAACTTTCGTCCACTTGACCGGAGGGATAAAGCCCTTCATTCTGCTGAAAATCCTTCAGGGCTTGTTCAGTAATATTGTTAAATATACCATCAACCGGAATATCGTGTCCATGATCGAGCAATAAAGCCTGTAGTCTCCAGACTGCCGCCCCCTCATCTCCCCGCTTTAGATCTAGTAGTCGTTGCTGGCGCATTAGCTGAAATTGCTCAGGAGACCAATCATTATCTTCCATCGTTTTAATTTCACTATTACCGAATCCAACCTGCTTTAGTTGCTGGGAGTGAATCAAACGATCTTCCAGATAGGCAGTAGTTTTTAATAGTTGCTGGTAATACTGAGAAGCTTGCATTGCCTCAGAATTGCTTTGGTCGGGATAGCGAACATCAATACCCTCGTTGTGCCAAAGTCGGCGAGCGAAGGCCCCGATTTCGAATACATTTTCGTAGTAGTGCTGTAGTGCCTCAGGGCTGTGGTAATACACGTCGATACTATCGCTGGCAACATAATCATAAGCTGAGGGAGGATTAAAGCGCCGGAACTTCTGGTACTGGTAGTAGGTAATGATTGGGAGCGTGATGATAATGACTAAAAGAGCTAGCCGCTTCATGCGTACATAGATATGTTAGAGGTTGTTTACCGAGTATTTTCTTCAATGCGTCTAGTACGATGCTCTCTCTGCCGAATAATTAATTTATACTCCTTATAATTTTTCAGATTCGCACCACTATTATCCTAAAAATAGTAAAACGGTAGAGTTAAGAAAAAAATATTCTCCAAGAATCACTATGAATACCATAATTTTCACCAACACTTTCCTATTACTTACCAAAGTTAACTCTTTGCCAACCAACCTACAGTGGATTTTGCAAACTTCTTCGTTGCTGAAGGGTGGTTTCTGGTACATAGGGATACTTTGCTTGGTTTGGATACCGATAATGCTATGGTGGCATTACCGGAAGGTAGTCTTCACTCCAGGTGCCTTATTGTTGCCAGATTGTATCTTGAATAAACCTTTAGAAGTTGCTGAGCCTATATTCCTTCATTCTTCGGCTGAATCGGGAAAAGATCCCATCGCACAACCTATTGCAGTTTCTAAACTATACCAAGAACTAGAGATGGCTAACCAGGATATTGAAATTTTTTTGTACAAAGCTTATCATAATTTTTTAGGTCCCATTGCTACCATTCGGGGAGTTTGTAATGTAGCCGTACTCGACGGGCAGGAAGAGCATTCAAAACAATATTTTACCCAAGTGAACCATGTAGCAGAATCTATGCTAACCATGCTGGAAAAATTACTGGAAATTTCGGGGATTCATAACCATCGCACCAGTTTAGCCCAAATAAACCTCAATGGATTTATTAGAAACTACCAAGACAGCCAGGCTAACCATTCCGAAAGCGTTCAAGCTCGCTTCCAGCTAAACACTCCCTCGACTTTTCAGGTGTACACCGACTCTTTTTTGCTAACCACCGCCCTTGAAAAAATTATTACCAACGCCTACCGGTTTAGCAGGGAGAAGCCGCATCGAGTGGTTGATGTTTTTGTAAAACACCAGGAAACTACTGATTATGATATTATCAGACTCAAACAGTATGGTTTACTACTGCCGACTGAAACGCTGGATAACTTATTTAAAATGTTTTACCGAAGCAGTGACAAGCCGGATGATCACGGGTTAGGATTTTACGCTGCCCGCTACGCCCTACGCCGTATGGGAGGAGATATTGCCATAGAATCGGGAGCCGGATACATTACTTTCTGCCTGAGATTACCTAAAGTACACTCCCACCTTCAGGTAAATGGAAATAACGATTCAGAATAATTCAACTTTCTCCAACTCCTCGCGGGTAACGCGGAAAAACTCCTTGTGGATGTCGAATGCTGCCTCTTTCCCTCTTTCCCGTACCTGGTAACTACCGTCTTCCTGCATTAGGTAGGTGTTTACATTATCTCGTAAATTATACCCCAGAATATTCATCATCTGTTTTTTCACTGTAGGATTTACGGCCAGAAACAATGATTCCAGTCTTCGGTCAAAGCTGCGCACCATTACGTCAGCGCTGCCACTGTAGATTTTAGGTTCGTTATTATTGTGGAAGTAGTAGATACGGGAGTGTTCTAGAAAATCCCCCACAATGGAGCGCACCGATATATTTTCGCTTAGCTCTGCGCGCCCAGGACGCAGGCAGCAGATACCCCGGACAATTAGTTTAATTGGTACTCCAGCCTGAGAGGCTTTATATAGTTCACTGATCACCTCCCGATCTTCTAGCGAGTTTATTTTGATGGCGATACCCGAAGACAGTCCTTCTTGGGCATTCTTCGCCTCTTGACGAATAAGAGTAACTAATTGCTCCCGCATATCACGTGGGGCCGTAATCAGGTACTGATAATCGGTAGGAGAAGAATGACCGGTGATTACGTTAAAGAACTCCGACACATCGTGAGCGTATACTTCATTGGTACTTAACAATCCTAAGTCAGTATAAAGCTTGGCCGTTTGCTCGTTATAGTTACCGCTCGACATGTGCACATAGCGCGTCACTTGCTTACCGTCCTTCCGAACGATCAATAATAACTTGGTATGGGTTTTTATACTGCTTACACCGTAAATCACGAAACAGCCCGCTTTATGTAGTCGCTGGGCTTCTCGCATATTGTTTTCTTCGTCGAAGCGGGCTTTCAGTTCAAATAGTACTGATACGTGCTTACCGTTTTCGGCTGCTTTAAGCAGGGCCGCCGTAATCCGCGATTCGGAGGCTAGCCGGTAAATAGTCAGTTTAATTGCTAGTACGTCCGGATCTTCGGCTGATTTTTCAATCAGGTCGAGCAAAGGCTCAATATCGTTGTAGGGATGGTGTAGCAGAATATCGCGGTGCTTTAGCACTTCAAATATGTCTTCGTTACCCATTTCAGGGTAGGTGACCGGTGGTACCGGGGGACTAGGCTTGGGAGCCCGGTTCCGGAAGTCGGGATGTTTTACAATCTGCCAGAGTGAAGTGAAATCCATCAAGCCACCCGGCTCTACTTCAAATAGATTATCCTTATCAATACTCCAGCGGTTAATGAGTTGCCGCATCATCCAGCTACTGTAGCCGTTTTCGGCTTCTATACGCACTACTCGCCCGGTTTTGCGGGTTTTAAGCTTTCGCCGTACTTCCTCCACAAATGAAGATTCCAGGTCGTCACTCTCATCTAGCGTAAAGTCTCCGTTACGGGTAATCCGAAACAGGTTGACCGACTGGATATTTATATTGCGGAACAAACGATGGATATACGCTCGAACAATCTCTTCGATGGGAATAAATACAATATGATCCTCTTCATCAATTTCGTAGAAGCGAGGCAGGTTCTGAGGAATCTGAACGAAGGATAGTTTCTTATTATCTTTCTTATCGTTAGGATCGCGGGTCACTATCCCAAAGATCAACAGTTTGTTCATCAGTGTTGGGAAGGCATGGTAACTATCGTAGGTCATAGGAGTAAGCATAGGATAGATAGTCACATTAAAGTACTCCTCCAGATTCTGCCGTTGTTTGTCTGATAGTTTAGTGAGGTCTTTTACAATGCTGAAGTGGTTCTTCTCAAACTGAGGCACCAATTTCTCGGTGTAGTACTGGTTCTGCTCCTGAAAGAATTGCTGAGTTTCTTGTAATAATTTTTTCCGAAATGGCTTCTCGCGCAATCCAGAGTAGTCAATTCGCTCTTTACCGTAATCAATGTAGTTATATAGACTACCTATCCGAATCATAAAAAATTCGTCTAGATTGGAAGAGGTTATAGCTAAAAATTTCAGTTTCTCAAAAATCTTTCTAGATGGTTTCTTCACCTGATCGAGCACACGATAGTTGAATTTTAGCCAACTCAGATCGCGGCTGATAAAATCACTGGTAGCAATGGAAGAGGATACTCGGTCTTTTACTAACATATACGTCGATGGGTTTGCTGTCTACAGTACTAACTTACCCACTACAGCCTCAGTTTGCAAAAAATACCAAGGTTGAAAAACAAAAAAGCTATCCACCTTAGACAGATAGCTTCTTGTAAAGTTTAAATAAGTTTATTCTAAAATCACCGAGTTACCAGTCAATCCCTTTCGACTTCTATGTCACCTTAGATATCCACATTAGCGTACTTAGCGTTCTTCTCAATGAATTCCCGGCGGGGAGCTACGTCGTCGCCCATGAGCATAGAAAATAAATGGTCAGCTTCAGCAGCCGATTCAATAGTAACTAACTTAAGGCTTCGGGTTTCCGGATTCATGGTAGTTTCCCACAACTGCTCAGGATTCATCTCACCTAAACCTTTATAGCGCTGCACCGATACCGACTCAATCTTTCCTTCGCCAGCCAGCTCTTTCACGGCGATTTCTCGCTCTTCTTCGGTCCAGATGTAGCGTTCCTCTTTCCCTTTCTTCACTAGGTAAAGGGGCGGTAAGGCAATGTACAGGTAACCACTTTCAATAAGTGCGCGCATGTAGCGGAAGAAGAAAGTCAGAATTAGCGTACGGATGTGGCTACCGTCTACGTCTGCATCGGTCATGATAATGATCTTATGGTAGCGAAGCTTCTCCATATTCAGCGCCTTGTCGTCCTCTTCTGTGCCAAAGGATACGCCCAGCGCAGTGATAATATTCTTGATCTCCTCGTTATCGTAGATTTTGTGCTCCTGGGCTTTCTCTACGTTCAGAATCTTTCCACGCAAAGGAAGAATAGCCTGGTACATTCGCTCCCGTCCCTGCTTGGCACTTCCCCCAGCTGAGTCTCCCTCTACAAGGTAGAGTTCGCAATTACCGGGATCATTGTCGGAGCAATCGGCTAGTTTACCGGGTAAGCCGGTACCAGTAAGCACGTTTTTGCGCTGTACCATCTCTCGTGCCTTACGAGCGGCGTGCCGAGCCTGAGCCGCCAGCACTACTTTATTGATAATAGTTTTGGATTCTTTCGGGTGTTCTTCCAAGTAAGTGGCTAAGGCATCACCTACACAAGACTCTACCGCTCCCATCACATCGGAGTTACCCAGTTTGGTTTTGGTTTGCCCTTCAAATTGAGGCTCAGCCACCTTTACCGAGATTACCGCCGTAAGCCCTTCCCGAAAGTCGTCGCCACTGATATCAACTTTTACCTTGTCCAGCAGACCAGATCGATCCGCATAGCTCTTCAGAGTACGGGTGAGCGCTCGGCGGAAGCCTGATACATGAGTGCCACCCTCGATGGTATTGATATTGTTAACGTAGGATACTACGTTTTCAGCAAAAGAGGTATTATACGTCAGTGCTACCTGCACTGGTACGCCATTACGCTCGTTGTCAATGTAGACAGGCTCTGGAATGAGCTTCTCCCGGTTATTGTCCAGGTAGTCTACAAACTCCAGTAAACCGCCTTCGTAGTAAAACTCATCATTCTCCGGATTGCCATCATCATCTTTGTCACGCAGGTCAGTAAGTGTGATCCGGATTCCTGCATTCAAGAAAGCCAGTTCGCGCAAGCGGGAGGCGATAGTTTCGTACTTGTACTCGTGGACGTTAAAAATTTCATCGTCGGGATGAAAATGCACTGTGGTGCCAGTGTGATCGGTTTCACCAATCACCCTCACATCAAACAGCGGCACTCCCCGCGAATACTTTTGCTCGTGAATTTTACCTTCTCGGTATACGGTAGCGGTTAGCTCATCGGAAAGGGCGTTCACGCAGGAAACCCCTACTCCGTGTAATCCGCCCGATACTTTATAGGTGTTTTTATCAAATTTACCCCCGGCGTGCAGCACGGTCATCACCACTTCCAGCGCTGAGCGATTCTCTTTGGCGTGAATACCTGTGGGAATACCCCGACCGTTGTCGGTTACGGTAATAGAATTATCTTCATGAATGATAACGTCAATTTTATCACAGTAGCCGGCCAAAGCCTCGTCAATGGAGTTGTCAACCACCTCATACACCATGTGGTGTAACCCTTTGGTATTGACATCGCCAATGTACATGGCCGGACGTTTACGTACTGCTTCCAGTCCCTCTAGCACCTGAATGTTGTTGGCTGAGTACTCGCCTGCTTTAACATTAGCCAGAGAATTAGTATCGGTATTTTCGCTCATATAATGGATGATTGTAATAGTCAAAATTACGATAATTTTACGGTTTTTCTACTCGCTTTTCGATCATAAAAGCAAAGCTAACTGAAGGGGTAGCGTGAAATTATCTAAGTATCTGATTTTCAGCAAGAAAACAAAAATATAGTCTTAGTAAGTTCCTGACCGGAGCATTACCAAAGTGCAGTCCTGAATAGCCTCGATATTCTGATCCTCAATAAGCTGATAGAACTCAGGATTTTCGGTACCCGGATTAAAAATAAAACGGTTGGGTCGAAGGCTGAGTAAATATTCGTACCACTCGGGCTGATGCTGGGGACCCAGGTACAGTGTAACAGTATCTATGTCTTCTAAATTAGGTTTTTGACGCAAATCTATTAGATCTACTCCCGCTACGGAACCTCGCTTGATACTGAGCGGTACTATCGGATGACCGTAATCGGTCAGCATGCGGGCGGCAATAAAAGCAGAGCGAGTTGGATTAGGAGTGGCTCCGATAATAGCAGTCTTCTTCATATCTGGCATGGTTCTTTACTCAATGGCTCAATTGTTTGATGATTATTAGTTCACAGTCACTGGTCAGATTTCTTAATTTCAATGAATATCTGATTTTTACCCGAAATTTCGAACTTCCAGCCTTTAACTTCTACCCACTTAGAATACATAACCGATGGTGGTGCCCACGTAAAAGGGAACGTGAAGGCGTGACTGATCAATCTGATTCATGACGCTATCGTGCAACGGTTCTGGTTCGTACTGGGGGTTGACTACCCGATAGCCAATACCTACTCCCAAGAACAAATCGAAGGTAAGTCCCCGGCCCACTTTATCCTTAGCTGCCCGGGGCTGTATCAAATCCGCATCCTTCATAAGTCTGGTACCTGCCAACAACGAATAGGAAAACGATTGCTCTTTAGATAGCAAAGTAGTTTGAGGAATTTCGGTGGGTTGTCCATCACCATCCAGTTCAGCAACATTAGCATAGTGGTACAGGTAATCCAACCCCAATTGATGTCCGAAATAAAACATGCCGGAACGGGTATCGTCGTGGTAAAATTTCTGTTTGATGTTCACAAAGAACCCTCGCCGGTATGGTGCATTAGTTTCAATATCGGAGTCTAGCGAGAAAAACGGATCACGAAACACCCCCACTTCCAACTCATGACCTAGTCTCTCCTGAATGTAGTACTCTAAGCTAATTGGTAGCCGATGTACCAGTAGGGCTACTGGGTTTACGCCTAAAATAAATCGTTTCATCTCATTGATCTTGGGCGAAAAGTAGCGCAGGCTTTTCTTTTTTCGGTATAGATAGTTAGGATTACGAATAGCTACCTCGACAGTATCCTTTTTTACCGATTGACCTTCGTTGTCTATGGCTTGAAATACTGGCTGATCATTCTCATACACACTTTGGTAGTATCCGGCTAGTTGACCATCGGGTTGATAAAGTTCCCAAACCCCTACTCGTTCGCCATCTTTCACTGTACCTTTCATTTTTTTCGCCCCGTCTCGGTAGTAGCCTACGTAGATTCCTTTACCATCGGTAAATGCAGCTTCTCCCTCTAAAGCACCATCCTGGTAGAAGTACTGCCACTTGCCCTGCCGCACCCCGTTGACGAGCTTTCCTTCCACTTTTGGCGTACCGTCCGAGTAGAATTCCCGATACACTCCCTCTCCGTGATTGAAAACTGCTTCACCTTTAAAGTCGCCGTTGCTGTGGTAGAGTTTCCAGTAGCCTTCCCGTACTCCGTCACGTTCGGCTCCTTCGGCGCTGATATTGCCGTTTTCGTAGTAGTAAGTCCACTTTCCTACCGATGAACCGTCTAGAAACTCACCCAGTGATGAGAGTCGCCCGTTAGAGTAGTAGAACTTCCAGGGACCTTGCTGCTGCCCCTGTTCATACTGGCCTTCGGCCTGTAGCTGCCCATTTTCGTAGTAATGTTTCCATCTGCCCTGCCGCTGCCCTAGCACCTCGGTACCTTGCAGTCGGGTTTGCCCCGAGGCGTAGAACTCCTGATATTGGGTAGAATCTCCCTGGTAGGTAGCTTTTATTTTCAATGGCCCTCCTTCGTAGTACTCCTGCCATAGTCCGGCCTTCCTTCCTTGATCAAAGACACCTTCACTCTTTAAAGCCCCGTTTTCGTAGTAGAATATCCAGGGGCCTTTACGCTGACTACCAGCCACTACGCCTCTCATCTCCAGCCTACCGTTTTCGTAGAAATACTCCCATTCTCCTTGATTCTGACCATTACTTAGTTCGCCCCGCATTTTAGGCTGGCCATTTTCGTAGAAGTATTCCCAGTAGCCGTTGGGCTGATTTTGTTCATAGGTGCCTCGGGTCTTAACGGAGCCATCGTAGAAAAACTCAGTGTAATTACCTTCCAACACCGAAGGGTTGTTGGGGTCCACCTGAAAGGTTTCTTTGGGAATTTGCTCCGCCTGATCGTAGTACAGGGTGATAGTTTGCTGGCCCCAACTCATGAGCGGTAGCAAAGAAGTCAGAAGCATTATAATGCTCCCTAAAGTACCGGTGTACCACCCACGTTTCATTATTCGCCGTTTTTACTAAGATAGCCGGTGTTTTTTGAAAGTACCAACCTCGGGCAGCGGATACCTGGCTATCGCTGTTATTTATGATTTCTGTCGAAACGCCAAAATTGACAAAAAAATTGGTAGAGTTAGCAGGAAAAGCAATTAGAAACCTACATCAGTGCATACGGTCAGGACGTACTTCCAGGTTTTTGATAATATCGGCTTCAATCTCCAGAAATTCGTTCCAGCGGGCTTTTACTACGTCTTCGGGCATATATTCCTTGGCGAGCTTAATAAACGTAACGTAGTGTCCGGCTTCCGAAGCCATCAGGTTGTAGTAAAAGGCTTTAAGCTCTTCATCAGCCAGATTCTTCCAAAGTATCTTAAATCGCTCACAACTGCGGGCTTCAATCATGGCGTTAATCAGCAGTTTATCCATCAACTGCCGTTCAATCGGACCACCCTTGCGCTCGTGTTTGGCTAGTTTTACTACGTACTCATCAGTGCGGGTGCGCCCTAATGTAAAGCCTCGCTTACGAATCTGCGCTACTACGCGCTGAAAGTGCTCCCACTCTTCGGCTACAATGGGCGAAAGCACATCTACTAATTTCTGACGGTCAGAAAACTGCACAATCAGCGAGATACAGGAAGAAGCAGCTTTTTGTTCGCAGTAGGCGTGGTCTACCAGAATTTCTTCCAGATTCTCATCCGCCATCGCTACCCAGCGCGGATCAGTTGGCAGCTTTAGTTTAAGGATAGTATCTTTCTCGGCAATCATAGTGTAATTAACAACAAATTGAACAGACGAATTTACAAAAAAATAAGTCACTCCTCAGCAACGAGGCGATAATCGGTAGCGCCGAAGAAGTAAGACAAACTATATTTGAAGAAAATACCAAAGAGCCAGCCATAATGTCCTTAGAAATATCAGCCTACCGTAGCGCTCAGTACAAGATTTACAGCCTGGGAAAGGCTGGAGAAAAGTATTTATCATCACTGATCCGCGTTTTCCTGTTCACCGTTTTCGTCATTCAGACTGGTTATGGGCAAACCCAGCTACATTCTTCACTACAAAGAGCCGAACGTACCCGATTTGATGCTATGATCAGTGCGGATACCGCGACCTTGCGAAAGGTACTTCATCCGGAACTGCTGTTTATTCATAGTAACGGGCTGGAAGAGTCCGCCGATGGTATGGTCGCCAGCGTAGCCTCGGGTACTATTGTTTATCAGGCATTTGAACCTCAACAGCCTCCGGGGGTACAGATCTTAGGTAAAACTGCTTTGGTAGATGGTTTGGTGCGGGTAAAGGGACTATACCGGGGAACCGAGTTCGCAGTAAACCTGCGCTATACCAGCGTATACCGCAAAGTACGCGGGCAATGGATGCTGATTAGATGGCAGTCAACGAAAATAGAACGCTAATTGAAAATTAATAATTGACAGTTGAGAAGTAACTAACGTCTCTTCCCACTGAGCTTTCTTGGCTCTTAAATGATCATCGGTACAACTGCTGATAAACAGCCCGGTTGGTTTTAACCACTTGTTCGGTTACAGTAGCGTACGGATTTCCGTCTATGTCCAGTAGCCCCTGCTTAAGCAGCGTTCGCAGGGGGTCGTAGCGGCTACGGTACTGACATTTGAGGTACCCAATAATGTAGGGTTGGCTTACTACTTGCTTGAGGTATTCATCGTAAAAACCGGCGGCCTTTTCTTGGGAATGAATCTGGTGCCACAGGGTGCGCGGATACTCCGATGTATGAAATGATATGCCGTGATCCATAATCATTACGGGTTTGCCCGTTAGTTCGTACAAGTTCTTCCAGTACGCTGGATCAAATGCTGATTCGTCAGGGCCTTGCCCGGCATCGGGGCCGGTAGTAGGACCGGGTTGGATGGAGATGATGTCGAAGTATTTACCGGCCAATTTAAGAATCTCTTCAGGATGATCGTGCATTTTATATTTCTCACTTAGCAACAGTGCTCCTGGATGATGCTGGTCAAAGTATTCGCGGGTAAGTTGGTAGATCTTTTCGGCAATGATAGCCAGAAACGCTTCATCATCCTGACGAATAGCCGGACGGGTTAGCTCTTAATTTTTGAAACTATAGTGATGCAAATCGTCAAAGGAGTTCACGCTTTCCAGGCGGTAAGCAGTTTTAAATTTACTAAAGTCATCCTTATACCTTTCCCGTAAAAAGTCTACGTAGCGCTTTTTTCCCGCTGCTTCAGGTCCCAGTTGCCGAATAGAAGAAACCCAGTCGGTGCCCCGCCGGGCGCGGACAATATCCAAATCGTAGCGAGGAGTATCCGTAAGCGAGTAACCGATCACCCGGGTATTATCTTTTCCTACCAGGCACTTTTCCCGGATCAGTTGTTCGGTCTGTTCGGCAAACTCCTCGCTAAATACATCAGTGAAACCAAACCGATCAGCGGGTAGCCAGTGAGGAGCATCGTGCAAACGTACGCTGATAAAGCCGGGGAATTCTTCAATTACCGGTACGGGAGCACCGTAGCCGCTGGAGTTGAAGTTCCACTGAGCTAGGTTACCGCGAACTTGCTGTTGGTCATCGTCCGTATCAATATGGTTAATACCCAGTACGTACATCGCATTCCCTTCGGGAGTAATAAACCACTCGCGACCATCAATACGATCAGTATGCCACTGTCCGGTTTCGGTACCTTCCAACCCAGTATAACCTCCGTACTGGTCTAATGACTGCGCAGAGAGGCTAGTAGTTAGTAGGAGAAAAAAGAAAAAATAGCCAATATTCTTAAACACAATTTTTCAAAGGTTGGAGTTTACCTAAGTAAGCAAAAATCAGCCATTTATCCTCTTCACCCCCAACCCCGGTTGATCAGTAAGGCTCATCATACCATCCTTTAGTTCAAAACCTCCGGTGACCACATCACGGGCCAGATCAAGACTACCGTCCAGGTCCAGGTACTTGGTGTTACTGGTGGCCAGGGCCAAGTGCAAGGCCGCGGTAATGCTAATGCGGCTTTCGTCGTTGCAGCCCCACATCAGATCTACCTGAGCGTTTTTGGCGATATTGGCAATTTCGCGGGCGTGGCCAATACCCCCGCACTTCATCAGCTTAATATTAAAAATACCCGACGCTCGAGGGGTGCAGGTAAGCCAGTGAGCGTGCTCAGGGGTCACCAGCGACTCGTCCATGGCTACCATATCCTTAATTTCGGTGGGCAAATGCCGGGAATCGTCTACCGCATCGGCCGCCAGCGGTTGCTCAATAAGCTCAATGTTAGGCCCGAAGGTAGCGTAGTAGAAATCTTCCAGTTGCAGCATGGTGTAGCCCTGGTTAGCGTCTACCCGAATGATAATGTCTTTGCCCACTCGCTCCCGCAGTTTTTTTAGCCGTTCAATATCCTCGGCCATTGATTTGCCCAGCTTCACTTTTAAAATCTTAAAACCCCGTCCCACGTATTCGTCGGCTTCGGCTAGGGTTTCTTCCGTGTTCTTGATACCGATAGTAATGGATGTAGGCAACGACTGGTGCTTCTGCCCCAGAAACTTTACCAGAGGAATTTCGAGCTGCTGGGCAAATAGGTCGTGCAGGGCAATATCCAGTGCGGCGCAGGCTCCCGGTTGCTTAGCAAAGCGATACTGGGCTTCGTACACCGACTGATGAAGTTCTCGAATATCTTGGCCGATCAGCCACTCGGTGTTTTCTTCACTGAGGGCGGCTACGGTATCGTCTGCATCTACTCCTAATACGTGTTTACTGGGATTGGCCGCTCCGTAGCCGATCTTACCCGAATCGGTTTCAATCTCTACAATGCAGTTGCTCACCGAATCTACCGTTTTGTAAGCAATAGTGTACGGGCGAGTAAGTTCCAGGTCTTCTTTACGAACGTGAACGGCTTTGATTTTCATAGTAGTGGGTGTAGGTTGTTTATTAATTCGGAAAAGTCGTCGTATAGCGGCAGTAGCGTGACAATGCCCAGCTCCTGTTGGTAGCGTTGCTGGTACTGCCGGGCTTCATCCAGGCTTAGGCTTTCGGTATTCAGCGTGAGGCCGATCACTTCGGAGCCATACATCTGGATGAGTTCGATCTCGCTCTCCAACGAGGGAATTTCGGCTTTCAGGTGTTCGTAGCCGCTGAAGTATTTCCGACCTGGCGCGTGTTGTAGCACTACCTGCTTGGCCTGGCCGGATACCAGAAACTCGGAACCACCCGGTCCGCCGGGGTTGCGTAGTGAACTTTGGCCTTCCAACAATATTACTTGGGGCTTTGCCTCACGATAGCACTGCACGATAGCCGCTTCAATCTCACCCGAGATAAAATCGTTTAGTGTAGAATCAAAGATAAATCCGAAGCGGTTGTCCTGCATCCAGCCGGTCTGTCCGGTATAAATCATCTCGGTTTTTATGTCGGCCTGTCGCAGTGCGTGTAAAAACAGACGGGTGGTGGTTCGTTTACCTAGATTACAATCGGTGCCCAGCACGGCAATTTTAAGTGCCGGAACGCCGTAGATGTCGCCTTCCCAGAAGTGCAATTGCTCCTTGGGCTTATCCCGGCGAATGTCAGTAATAGTTACCCCATTGTTCTCCGCCAGACGGGCTAGTTCGGGAATATCGTTCATGAACTCGTGCAGCCCATTTACGATGTGTAGTTTACTGTTCAGCGCTTCTTGCACAGTCTCAATCATACCCGGAGGAATTTTGCCGCCATGTCCGGCTACCCCCACCAAACAATAACTAACCGGCTCATCAAGCTGACTCAGGCATTCAGAAAGTGAGGCGAAAATGGGAATAGGGCGAGGGGCTTGAGAGACAATATCCCGCACATCGCGCCCGGCCGAAACATGGTCAATAATACCTAGAATCTGATAGCGAGAGGTGTCCCTTACCAGCCCGTGGGCGGTTTTGGCCTCGTCAGTGTACAACAAGCCGTGGGTGATGATAATAGCGTTTTGGTTCATAGGGTAGAAGTAGTGAATTGCATATTTACTGAAAATCAGCAGAAATTAGAAAAAAGGGGCGGTAAGAAGATACTAATCTCTTTTAGTACTATCAGAATATTTAGCTAGTGATTGAGCAAAATGGCAGAAAAAAGTCTCGGGATTTTACGAGTGGTTTACTATATTAATTCAGTAAAACTACATAAGCTAACCTAACTTGCCTTATGAGCGGAAAAGTAATTCTTGTGCTATTGACATTCCTTGTGTGGTCAGTAATCAGTTGGCGATGGTATACCTGCGGAGTGAAAGGGTTTTGTGGAGGAGATGTCGTAGCCGCCGCTGCCGAAGAAGTGCCGACTGACCCTCGGGAAAACGTTACGGAAACGGCTAATCAATCTGCTTTAGCATTTGCTTGGTCGAGTAGCGACCCCATCACCAGTAATCGGTTTGCCTTCTTGCGTGATTCGCTCAGCGATGCGGTTGGCGTGAATGAAGCGCTGACCATCACCGGTTACTACACCGAAGAAGAAGAAAATACCACCGATTTTACTAATCTGGGGCTAGCTCGGGCACAGCAGGTAAAGCAACTACTAGCCGACCGGATGGACACCAGTCAGATAGCGACCGCAGCGGAACTGATTAATTCTACGGAAAAAATGCGCGACTCGCTGTTTGAGGGGGCTGAATTTTCGGTAGTACCCGTCATCCCTGACGATGCTGAAGTGGTAGAACTAGATGATCGTACTATTATCTATTTCCCCTTTGGCTCATCTAACCCTGAGTTGTCCAGCGCAATTAACCAGTACCTAACCCAGTTGGCTGAAAGATTGCAAAATTCGGATGGGACTGTAATCATTACTGGCCATACCGATAATGTAGGTGAAGAGCTGCCGAACCGGGAATTGGGAATGAAGCGGGCTAATATTATCAAGGATATTTTGGCGAAGCGGGGTATTCCAGTGGAACGTATCAACGCAAAATCTGAGGGCGAAACTCAGCCCATCGCTACTAATGATACTGAATTGGGACGAAAAAAGAATCGAAGAATAGAGCTGATGGTAACGGATAGCCAATAACTTCCTATACGAAATCCGTTAGCTGCTCACACAATAAACTTTTTACAGACTACTCATAATTACAAACCCTACTATCATGTTTCAAAACAGTGTATTAGAGAGTTACGATGGCAGTGATGCTACTTGGGAAATTATCATCATGTTGCTGGTAGCATTTGTATTGGGCTACATTTTACGCTATCTAATTGGACAGGGAAGTGCTAGCCATCTAAAGGAACTTGAAGCCGAAAATACTCGTCTGACCGGGCGAGTAAAAGAACTAGAGCGTTCGGTGTCAGAAGAGAAGCGGAGTGCTATCCGACTAACCGAAGAACTAAATGATTGTCGTAAAAATAGCACACCGGCTGAACAGTTAGCCGAACTGGAACAATCCTTGGCCGATATGCGACAGCAAAATAGCCAACTACAGTCAGAATTGAGCCTGTGCCTAGCTAGCAAAAAAGAAACGGGGGCTAACGAGTCCGAAGTAGTTGAGGAGATCAACCCTCTGATAGGTATCACCGATAACTCCAGTTCAGTTGTGGTAGAAGCTCCTCCAGTTCCCGATAACCTGAAGATCGTAGAAGGCATTGGGCCTAAAATTGAGGGAATGCTAAACTCTGAAGGTATTTACACTTTTGCTCAATTGGCCTCAGCTAATAGGCAGCGGTTGCGAGATATAATGGCAACAGAAGGACCTAAGTTCCTAGCAATACATGATCCGACAACTTGGCCTAAACAGGCTAAATTTGCTGCTGAAGAGCATTGGGACGATTTGGAAACTTATAAAGGTCAGTTAAAGGGAGGCCGTGAAGTAGATCGCTAGTTTTACCGTGCACTTGACACTATCTGGTTAAGACTGTCAGAGACTATCCGTACGAGACTACCCAGGGAATAATCAGATCACTCTGTGCGTTTAAATCTTATGACATACTGGAAAGTCATTGGGTTGATCTGTTGTTTTCCGGGCTGGTTACCCGCTCAAGTACAAGTAGACACTTCGTTTACCGAAGATGTACTGGTCACCGAAGTCTTTCTCCAGTCAGCGCTAAAGGTTACCGCTATTACCTATCGGGGTTCCTACCAGGCACTGGGTTTGTTTAGCAGCGAATCGCCTGGCTTTCCCATTCCCAAAGGGGTTATCTTATCCACTGGTAAAGCCAGCAGTGCCGTTGGGCCAAACCGGTCACGAGGTCGATCTGCTATCCTTTCTCAAGATGGTGAAAAAACCCTGGACCGACTAAGCGGACGGAAAACCCACGATGCCGCCGTACTGGAGTTTACTTTCTTCCCTACCCACAACACCATTGCTTTCGATTATCTGTTTGCTTCCGAAGAATACCCCGAGTATGTCAATAAGGGCTTCAACGACGTTTTTGCCTTTATCCTGACCGATTGGGTGACTAAAAAAGAGCGTAACCTGGCAGTAGTTCCCGGTACTGATAAGCCGGTGCATATTGATAATATCAATGAAATAAATAATCCGGAATGGTTTACTCCCAACGACCGACGACAGAATACCTATTACTCAGCGCTGGAATACGACGGGTTGACTAAAATGCTTTCGGTGGAAGCCCGGGTAGTGCCCGATCGTCCGTACCGTATCAAACTAGCTATTGCCGATGTAGACGACGGAAAGTTGGATTCGGGAGTGATCTTACGGGCCAATTCTTTCCGCAGCTTCAATCAGCCGATTGATACTCCCCAAGCCACACCAGTGATGGTTTACTTCCCGCTCGATAGCAGTGAACTATCTAAATCGGCCCAGGAAGAACTCCGCAACTTCGCCCAGCAGGTACTGGCTGCGTCTCCGTCTGCCATTCGGGTGATCGGCCATACCGATGCTTTAGGTTCCAATGACTATAATCAGCGGTTATCGCAGCGCCGGGTGCAATCGGTAGTTAATTTTCTGGCCTCCCAGGGATTGCGGGGAAAGGTAAAACTATATCGCCAAAGCCAGGGTGAATCCCAGCCGATTGCTTCTAACACCAACGAAGTTGGCCGCGCTAGAAACAGAAGAGTAGAAGATCGTGTTCAATGTAAAATAGGTGACCACATACGGGTTACAGCTCCTCCCACATTAAATACTAACAGTATCAAACACTAGAATAGATTTGAAATGGCACAGTGTAAAATGCCGATAAATAAAGTTATACTCATTATCCATTTTCCGTTAGTGTAGATGGTGATGTTAGAAAGTCCTAAACCAGCTCCTATTTGCCCTCTTTTTTCCACTTTTGTATCTTGCTAAAATAACCTATTTGGTATGCATCGTAAGTTTTGGCTAGCCGCCATTTTTTTTACCCTACTCAACGTATCCAGCCAGGCTGATCCGGTAATCGATAGCTTATTGAACCTGTTACAGCAACACACTACCGCTGATACCACTCGAGTAAACCTGCTTAATGAACTGGGAGTTGAGTATTGGATAGTCGCCCCTTCAGAATCAGAATATTATGGGCAGCAAGCCCTAGCGTTAGCCGATAGCCTTTCTTACGTTTCAGGTATTGCTTATGCTTATGACGTAATTGGGGTAGCTCACTGGACTCAAGGTAAGTATACTACTGCCCTCGATTACCTAATTAATGCCCTAACATCTTATCAACGATTAGGCCATACCACCTATGCTGCTAACACTATGTTGAATATTGGGCTAATCTACTACGAGCAGCAGGATTACGAATTAGCTTTACAGTACTATCAGGAAGCCTTAGGCAGATTTCGTACTATTAATGAACCAACTAGTATTGCCACTGCCCTCCATAACATTGGTAGCGTATACCTCCAACTGACCGATTATACCCGTGCTGACTCCAGTTTCATGCAGGCGCTAAACATTTACCGGGAAAATCAATCCCAGTATGGCTTGTCGATATCTTATACTAGTCTGGGCGATTTAAGTTTTATTACCACTAACTATACCCAAGCTTTATCATACTATCAACAATCGTTGGATATAAGTCGACAGTTAGGGGACGCAGATGGAGTGGCCACCCTTTTGTACAGAATTGGCAAAACCTATCGGCAGCAGCAACAGTATGATTTAGCCGAGCAGTACTTAAATGAGGGCATTGATGCTGCCCAACAAATAAACGATCAAAAACAGCTACAAGATATTTACTTAGAATTCAAAGAGCTAGAAAATGCCCGAGGCAATTTTCGGCAGGCTATTGCTTACTACGAACAATACGTAGCTGTAAAAGACAGCCTTTTCAATGAAGAAAAATCCCGACAGATAGCAGAGCTCCAAACGGTGTACGAAACTCAGCAGAAAGAACAAGAGATTGCGCTACAAAACGAGCGAATCCAAACTCTGAATCAGAAAGCCCGAATAGACAGTATACTACGCTATGGTCTAATCTTCTGCGTTCTGGTGCTTGGTGCTCTCGCCTACCTAATCCTGAGTCGCCAGCGGCTGCGGATCAAAAAGAACAAGGAAATTTATTCGGCCCAACAGGCATTAACCCGAGCTGAACTGGAAAATGCCAAATTGAAGGAGGCTGAACTCTCGCAAGAACTTACGTTTAAGAGCAAGGAGCTAACCTCATATACGGTCAATTTTATACAAAAGAGCGAGCTTTTTGAAGAATTAAAGACAGAACTTAAGCAACTTAGGAAAGCCCGTCCGGATGAAGTAGGTAAAAAGATTAATAGCCTGACTCGTTTGGTAGATCAGCATACCAATATTGACCGAGACTGGGAAGAGTTTAGACGGTTTTTTGAGGACGTTCATCATGATTTCTTAGAGAAGCTCCGAGATAACTATCCCGATCTTACTCAGGGCGAGTTAAAGTTATGCGCTCTACTGAAGCTTAAAATGAATATGAAAGAAGCTGCTAGTATTCTAGGTATCTCTCCGGAGAGCGTAAAGACCGCCCGCTACCGATTACGAAAAAAGCTCGGACTTAATAAAGAAGATGATCTCGTTGATTTCATGCAAAACTTTGAAGCTTCCGACTCCGCTTCTGTCACATAATTTTTTCGTGCTAATGATCGGGCACTAGTACCTTGCTTATAACTGACCGTTTGGGAATGTATACCTGTTTTTGTGGCCTATACACGACCAATACCTACCTTTTGTTGTTTTCTTGCCTTTTGTACACCTCATGTCTACCTCTAAAATTAGCTCGTTATCACCTTTGCTCGTTACATTTGTATCAATCGCTAGCTGATAGATGTATTTATTTTTCACTAACAAAAAATTAACAATGAAAACTCAGCAATATCTAACCCTTTTTGTAGCCATTGTCGGTGGCTTTCTTATCTCTTGTCAAGATGATGACACTAGTGATGGCCTGGTTACTCCTCAGATACAACTGGCCGTCAGTGATACTTTCGGGCAGTATTTAACTGACCAGAATGGCCACACACTTTATTTCTTTACGCAGGATGTAAACGGTAATAGCGTTTGTAACGATGGTTGTACCGGGGCCTGGCCGGTTTTCTTTACGGAAACACTTACCGTAGAGGAAGGTCTTGAGACGACTGATTTCGGTACCATTACCCGGGAGGATGGCGAACGCCAAAGCACGTATAAAGGTTGGCCACTGTACCGCTTTCAGGGCGATAGCCAACCGAACGAAATCAACGGCGATGGGCAGAATAACCACTGGTTTGTCGCTAAGCCCGATTACAGTGTGATGTTAGCCCATCAGGTAGTGGAAGGCTTAGGCGACACTTTGAGCGAGTATATTGTTGATCCGAGAGGCAGAACGCTCTACTACCACGTTCCGGATGAAAAGGACGTTAGCAACTGCGGTACCGGATGTATTGAGGAGCGACCCTCGTTTTTTGTGGGCGAAGACATGATATTACCTTCTGGTCTGGGAGCCGATGAATTTAGGGTAATTATCCGGGATGACGGTATCACGCAAAGCACCTATAAGCAACGCGCTATGTACCGCTATGTTTTTGACGACATCCGTGGTACAACATTGAGTCGTAAAGCAATATTCCCGGAGTGGACCATTGCCCGGGTTTCCTGGATTAGGCCGAGGGGGTAAAATAAGTGAATCCAAACTATTTTTCTTATCCTGAGTAGCGAATACTCAGGATTTTTTATTTAGCCTGATAAGTTTCTGATAAAAGCCTGCTACAAACCGCATTTCACTACTGTATTGGAACTGTTCGTCCAGTAAGAGTAAACTTAGTAGTAGTTTTTAGTTAGCGCCTTAGCTATTTTAGTCCTCAAAATAGCTGATGCATCTCTATATCATTATCCTCTTACTTCTTCTTTCCGCCTGCCAGCCAGCAACTTCAGTGTTGTCAGGGAAAGTTATTTGCTTAGATGCTGGGCATGGTGGTACGGCTGCTACGGATACCTACCGGGTGGGCCCCACCGGTGAGCGGGAAGAGTGGATCAATCTACGCGTAGCCAAGCATCTGAAAGAGCTCCTCAAAGCAGAACACGCCTTGGTGATGATGACCCGCACTACCGATACTGCCGTCAGCCTGTCAGAACGAGCTGAACTAGCTAAAGCCCAGGGAGCGGACGTATTTCTTTCCATCCACCACAACGCTACGGCTGATTCCAGCGTCAATTTTCCCATTGTATACTACCACGGTAACGCTTCGGAAAATCAGGCCAGTGTGCGCTTAGGCGAGTTAGTAATTCGCCAATTGCGAGCCGCTTTGTTCAACGATAGTGTTGCAATGAGCTTGGTTTCTGATCATACCATTTTTCCCAAAAGCGGTACAGCGGTACTGCGTGGCACCTACGGTATTCCGGCCATCATTGGGGAAGCTACTTTTTTTACCAACCCCACTGAGGAGCAAAAACTAAAATCCGAGGCCTATAACCGACGAGAGGCCGAAGCTTACCGTGATGCGCTACGAGAATTTTTTGCGGAACCAATACCTCTGGTGCAGGAAAAGAAAGTCAGAGTTCCTCCTTTTACCGTTTTACAGGAGGCCGAGCGGATGCGACCCGAGGCTTTGGCCTGGCGGGAGAATTTTGAGCGAGGCGAGAAGCAGTTTGAGAAGCAGGATTGGCCAACCGCTTACGACTATTTTACCCAGAGTGCTCGTTCTTTTCCCGATTCCTACCTGGCGCGCGAAGTTCATCACTACCGAGCCCTGATTTTAGAGAAAATGGATAGCCTCGAAGCTGCTGGCATTGCACAGCAAAGGGTAAATGAGTATTATGTGCCAGTTAAATAACTACCTCAATAACCTATGCACCACCTAACGCTACTGGGGCTACTGCTCATCAGTTTCTCACTTTCGGCTCAGACAATTTACACCGGTCAGGGCATTATGGCCGGAGAAGTAACCGCCTATTCAGTCATCCTGCAAACCCGACTTACTGCCAGTGATACCCTGGTAGACTACGAACTACCTGGAGCCGACGGAGTCGCCTGCTTTGAAGTAGCTACCGACTCGGCCTTCAACAATCCGTTCCGAACCACCTGGCAACCGGCCCTTCCCGATTACGACTATATCGTGAAGATTCAGGTATCGGGCTTACAGCCCAACCGGCGGTACTACTACCGGGCTTTGTACGGAGCTGATGCTCAGCAACCAGAAACTTCTGTGACCGGCACATTTCGCACGCTAGCCGATACGGCTGAGGTAGACTCGGTAAGCTTGGTGGTAGTAACGGGCATGAACTACCGCCGCTTTCACTACGGCAGAAGAAACAACGACAGCGTAGGCTATCAAGGGGCAGACAAGGATTTAGGTTACCCGGCAGTGGCCACAATTACCCGAATGCAGCCGGACTTTTTTGTGGGTACCGGCGACAATGTCTACTACGACCATCCGCCTCCGGGACGAGATACCGCGGTTACCGAATCGGTAATGCGGCAGCACTGGCACTGGCAGTTCTCTCAGCCTCGCTACCATCAGATGTTTGCGAAAATCCCTACCTATTGGGAAAAAGACGACCACGACTACCGCTGGAACGATGCCGATACCGCTTCGGCTCTAGGAGTTGACCATGCTACGGGTATTAAAATATTTAACGAGCAGGTACCCATTGTTGACCCCAACGAGGTAAATCCAGTTACCTACCGTACGCATCGGCTGAGTCGTGACCTGCAAATCTGGCTGGTAGAAAACCGAGATTATCGTAGCCCCAACCTGTCGCCCGATACGGTAGGTAAAACCATCTGGGGCAAAGAGCAGCGGGAGTGGCTGCAACGAACGCTACTGGAGAGTGATGCCACCTACAAAATCCTCATCAGTCCTACTCCGATGGTGGGGCCGGATGACGCTTACAAAAAAGACAACCACACCAACCCCGGCGGCTTCCGCTACGAACGAGACTTGTTTTTAGACTGGTTAAACGACAACGATCTGCTATCCGAAAACTTCTACATTATTTGCGGTGACCGTCACTGGCAGTACCACGCCATTGACCCTAGCGGAGTGGAAGAGTTTTCTACCGGAGCACTGGTAGATGGCAATTCCCGCCTGGGCCGCAAAGCGGGTGATCCTAACTCCACCGATCCTGAAGGACTTATTCAGCAGCCCTACCTGCAGCCCAAAGCTTCGGGAGGTTTTCTGAAGCTTACCGTAGCCGCCCAATCAGAAGGAGCCACCGCTACCTTCACTTTCTACGATGAAAACGGAGTGGTCTTATATGAGCATCAGAAAGAAGCGAGATGAACACTATAACGAGTGATAAGTCTGATTGTAGTGGAAGTATTCATTGTCGTTCTATTTACTCTGATGGATAAATAAACCCTTGACTAAATCGTTATGGATAAGTCAATACTCATGACTTACTATGACTCGATTATATACGCTTTTCTCGCTAATCTTCTGGGGAATATTGGTTCATGAGGGGTTTTCTCAGAGGGCACAAAGCGCAATAACTAACAAACTGATCTGGGTAAAGGGTGGTGAGTTCACTATGGGTAATCCTGTAGATCATTATTTGTACTATTCTCAAAGACCTTTGCATCAAGTAACCATAGATGATTTTTATATTCACGAACATGAAGTGACTAACGAGGAATTTCTAGAGTTTTTAAAAGCTCATCAGGAAGTTCTGCACCCAGATACCACAGATCGGATAGATTCTACAACTGTAGGGTTACGCTACAAGCAAGATATTCTGATAGAGGTGATACTTTCCTTAGACTCCGATCTAATGGGCGGTCTACGATTCCAGCCTAATGCGGCACCAGATAAACAGTTTACTTTAATAGAAGGACGAGAGCAGCATCCTGTAACGTACGTGACTTGGTATGGAGCTAAAGCTTACTGCCGATGGCGCTATCGTACAGGAAATCTTCCCAGCGAAGCTCAATGGGAATATGCCGCCCGAGGAGGACAGTTAGGGTTAAGCGACCTTTACCGCTACGCTGGAAGTGATAGCCTCCCTGAAGTGGGTTGGTATCGTGAAAATGCAAATTTTAGATTTCACTCCGTAGGTAAGAAGCATCCAAATCAACTTGGGTTATACGACATGAGCGGAAATGTATGGGAGTGGATACTAGATCATTGGCATGAGAATTATGTCGGTGCACCAGCGAATGATCGTGCCCGAATAAAGAGGTTTGCCAAAAGAGACCATAACCGAGTGCTTCGCGGTGGTGCTTGGCTTTATCGTGCTAGTCGAGCCAGTATTACCCATCGGTGGAGTGACGTACCAGATGATCGGCATGCATACAAAGGATTTCGTTGCGTATGCAAGAAGTAAATCAGTGGGCTAGCTGAAACAAGTATTCGTCGAGTTGGCGGATATGCTTTAGCCATCGGCCAACTTCTACTACGGTGCGGATACCAATACTTACTATCAGTAGTGCCACTAAAAGTCCGATTTTTTCTGAGGTGAAAGGTGTTCGGAAAAAGAAGAATAAAAACACGCTACCAAAGAACATCGAGGAGAATACGACCGAAAAAATGATTTGCCCTTGTAGCCTTTTTTTATGCCTAAATAGTGAAGTCCTCAGATCGAGGTTAGGAATGGTAGCTGAAAGTCCCCGATAGAGCCATAGATTATTAGCAATTCCCAGAATTACCACCACTATCAGCAGAGCATTGACCCAGGTTTCATTGCGCTCAGAGTCGAGGCCTGTCATGAATATCAGGATAAGTGCGGTGAAGGCTACGGTTTCGATTATAACTTTCAGTTTGGTACGAAAGAAAACTGAAGAAGCCTTGTTCGAGATAATCTGCTCAACTTCGGCATTGCTTTTCTGATCATAAGGCTGTTGCCATTCTGATTTTAGTTCATCCAGTGTCATAAGTACGGGGGTTTAGAAGGTTCATTAATTTTTCTTTGATGCGGTGTAGTTTCACTCCTACTTGGCTGACAGATATGCCTAGCATATCCGCAATTTCTTCGTAACGATAGTCGTCCAAGTACAGCGTAATAATTGCCTTATCGGCTTCGCTCAGAGTAGCTATAGCCCGGTACAAACGCTCGCGTTCAGGGTGTTCCGGAGTTTCCGTTGCATTAGTTTCTGTAGAGGCAATAGGCTCAGTAATAATCTGTCTCTTACGGTATCTGGTGAGTGCTGTATTTAAAGCTACTCTATAAATCCAAGTTGTTATTTTCGCTTGCTTCTGATAAGTAGGATACGACTTCCATAGCTGATAAATCATCTCCTGAAAGAGGTCTTCCCGATCTTCGGGCGTATCCCGATAGATCCGACATATTTTATGCAGGATGTTCTGGTTCGCTAGAATGATGGAGGTAAACTCTTCTTTCAGTGAAGTCATTTACCCAATAAGTTGCGATTAAGAATCGGTTTATTACAGAAGAAGTATATTTTTTCGGTGACCGTTTTCTATACCTCTTACTACCTCACGCGTCACCCTGTCATTAGTCATCTTTTTGGTTGATCTTTATCAACTTGCTGCTTGATGAATATCACTGTTCTTCTGAGGTAGTTAGCTTACTTTCAACCTAAGCACAGATGTGCTAAACAGCACCTGATGCTCGACTAAAAAACCTGCCATGAAACCTATCCAGTTATATGCTATTTTCTTCACATTTCTTTTCGCATTCACACTGAATGGCTGGGCACAGACGACCTACCGGATAGCGGAAGAAAGCAAAATGGTTATAAAGGGCACTTCCACCCTTCACGATTGGGAAAGCAAGGTAACTGAACTTGAAGGCGAAGCTCAGATTGAGATGAAGGGGCAGCAGCCTCACTTCCAACAAGTTACGCTTACTGTGCCGGTAAAATCCATCAAGAGCGAATATGAGGCTATGGATACAAATACGTTTAATGCTCTTCAGGAAGAAGAATATCCTACCATTCAGTTTACGCTGAACGAGATTGAAAGCATCAGTGAGAAAGAAATTAAAGCAACGGGTGATTTGACAGTGGCTGGAAATACCCAACCTATAGCAGTGAGCGTCGAGTACGAAATGACCGCGCCTGACCAGATTAGTCTTAAGGGTAGCCACGCCCTTAAGATGACTGATTTTGGAATAGAACCGCCAACAGCTGTTTTCGGCACTATTGAAACTAGTGACGAAATTACTGTGGATTACACTCTGCAATTGAGCGCGGCAAATTGATACTTGAAGAGAAAGCTGATGCGCCAACCTTGACTATCTATAAAAAAAGCAAACCAGCTGAGCCGGTTCGCTTGGTAGTCTTAGGTCATTATTTAATTATTGTCCGGCACTATTGTCTACTGCTTCAACGGTATAGCCTTGCTCCTGTAGTAATGCAATTACTCCCTGAGGGCCACCCAAGTGAGCGGCTCCCACCGCAAAAAAGACAGGTTGTTGTTTTAGCATTTCTTCCATCTTCGGAATCCACTTTAGATTACGATCGGTAAGTAGCACTTTTTCAGCATCTTCCATATCCTGCATGGCTTCGTGGGTAATGTCGTACAGTTTCGTTACACTTCCTGCCTGGTAGGCTTCAAGCATCAACTTGGTTTCAGCTACAGTTTCACCGTACTTTTCAATAGCTTCTACTAGGTAATCGGACTGCTCTTCCAGGGGAATAGCGTCAAACACGGCAATCTGGTCTTCTACCGATTCCAAGCCTAGTACTTCTTTTTCTTGTCCTTTGGCTCGCTGGGCTAATACCATTTCGTAAGAGCCGGGTTGGCAGTCCAGCACATCCAGAAAAGTGAGTGTACTCAGCATCAGAGGTTTCATGGTATTCAGCATCTGAATCGGAATCTTTAGCGAATCTTGCAGATAGTCGCCTACCATCTGGTATTCTTCTTCACTAAGCAAATCGTTCAGCGTGGTTCCGTCAGTCATCATAGCTGCCTTCTGCGTCTCCATCACAATGTTAGGTTCGTCCATATCCAGCTCCATCACCACCTTCTCCGAGTTCTCTAAAGCGCTTTCCATCGCTTCGGTCACCTGAATATCGTCAGGGCACATTAGGTGGATGGTACCAAACAGATAAGAAGGTTGTGCCAAGCCATTGCCAGAGATTTGCCAAAGCAGTGAATTATCGTCTTGCGCCTGCACAAGCATGCTCAGTGGAATTAAAGCAGTTATAAGTGCGATGAACGTCTTTTTCATGGTTGTAATTATTAAATTTCGGATTATGTTCATTGCGTTAGTATTGGGGAGTTCGCCTTTCTTACAATTGATGAGTAAAATCTTTTTTGTAAATTTTTTGTAAGAAAACCGTAAGCCTTACTACTAATGGGGTGTAAGTACTGAAAAGATGCAGCAAAAGCAGAAATTTCATAGGTTTCTTAATGAGCATACTGCCGTCATCCGGAAAGTATGTCGACTGTATACCGATAACCAAACCGATTTCCACGATTATTTTCAGGAGGTGGTACTTCAGCTCTGGCGTTCGTTCGGCTCGTTCCGGGGCGAATCCAAAGCTTCTACCTGGGTGTATCGCGTAGCGTTGAACGTATGCCTATCGCAATTAAAGCTAAGGAAGCGACGGGTAGTAGCTACTACCATAGACCCAGAAGCCGCCCAACGCTGGGCCGACGAACCCTACGATACTACTGAAGAAGAGCAGCTTAAACAATTGTACACAGCTATCCGCCAACTGAAAGAAATAGATCGGGCGATTATTCTGCTGTATCTGGAAGAGCGAAGCTACGATGAGATGGCGGACATTCTGGGAATAAGCCAGAGTAATGTAGGGGTACGTATCAATCGAATTAAAAAACAATTAAATAAACTGATTCATGGAAGAGCTACAAGCGCTGTGGCGTAACGCATCCGTTAGCGAAGAACGTCCGGTAAGCCCACAAGAGCTCGATGCTATGGTAAATCATCGCTCTTCGGACGAGTTGCAGAAATTTCGGCAGGTGATTATGCTGGAATACGCTTTTACCTGGGTAATTATTCCGTTACTGATTGTCGGCGCCATCTGGCGTCCTCAGTATCTGGTGGCTGCTATTCCTTTAGTGGCACTGATGGGCTATTTGCTGTACTTCTACCGACGTACGCTGAAGCAGTTTGATCAGATTCACGTGGCGGATGATCTACAAACTTATCTACAACGGGCACTTACCTTTTTAAAAGCCTACGTACGCCACTACAAGATTGTCTGCTGGGCCAGCGGTGCGGTAGGTTTTGTCACTGGCTACCTGATGGGACTGGAAGAAGAAGATGAAGGAGGTATGTTAATAGAGTCTTCTCCAATCTGGGATTTGGCCCTGGTGGCTGGCAGTATTATGCTAGTACTCCTCTTCTGCCACTTCTACATCAAGCATCTCTATCAAGCTCGTATCAACAACCTGGAAAAACTGCTAGGTGAATTCTCGGAAGCCTAGGTCTTAAGCAATGAAAGATTTATCTGTACCCATGAACCGTATGCATTTATCCATGCTGCCGTTTATTTTTGCCAGTGGTCTGCTAGTGGTTATCTACGGACTACTCTGGGGTTGGAACGCAGTGTTTGAAGGGTTTGATACCTTTCTGGATTTCAGAAACTTCGTTCCAACATTTATTCTGGGAGTGATTGCCCATGAAGGGCTGCACGGTGCTGGTTGGAAGTATGCTGCCAACCTGAAGTGGTCGGATTTTACTTACGGAGTGCAATGGAATACCCTCACTCCCTACGCCCATAGTAAAAAGCCAATGCGAAAATCAACTTACTTAGTAGGCTCGCTGCTACCCGCTATTGTACTTGGCATTATCCCTTACCTGATTGCGCTGATTATTGGCCATCACTGGTTGATGATGTTTGGCTTCGTATTCACGCTGGCTGCCGGAGGCGACTTCTGGATTGTGTATACCTTACGTCATACTCCAGCTGATGCCTGGGTGCAGGATCATCCGGAAAACGCCGGTTGCATCGTATATGATGTTGAGGAAAAGAAGAACTACTTATAGTTTGAAATTTCTCAACAGATCTTTAGCTTATTCAGCACTAGGCCCTTGTAAACGCTCTTGGTGTTTGGTTGGTGGTTTTTCAATAACATTGACCACCTCTTCTTGCTGCTGATCAGCAGTCACATTGAGTGTCTTAGACATTCTATGAATCACAGTATCTAACTCTTTCGCCGATTCGGTTACAAAATGGGTGAATGTTTGATGATCCTCTGCGCTTTTAGCGTTCTCCAAAACATAAGCGGCACCTAGTATACGGGCTAACGGACCTCGTATCGTGTGAGCATTCAGAAAGGCATATTGAGCAAGCTGTTCATTTCGTTGATGTAAAAGTTCTGTTCGTTCCTCTACTATTTGCTCTAAGTTGTTATTAATTGCAATAATCTCTTCATTAGCCATTTGGAGTTCTTCGCTACTTTCTTGAAGCTGCTGTCTGATTTTCTCCAGCTCTAGCTCTCGTTGCTTTATTGGGGTAATATCAGTAATCCTGATAATTTGGTAGTTATGTTCATGAAGAGAAAAGGTATACAATGATACCTGTCCCCAAATTATATTGCCCTTTGCGGTAGTCAATGTTGCTTCGGTAGAGAAGGTATCCCCAGACGAAGTAAGTTCAGCCAGAATAGACAGCGACTTATTCAGCGAGCAGAAAAAACTCGGAGCGTACGTATCTAACTTGTTCAACGAACCAATACCGCATAACTGCAAAGCCATACGGTTACACTGCTCTATTATTTGGTCATTGGTCCGGACTAAGAAAATGGCATCAGGATTATGATGTAATACATGGTGCAACCTTTTCTCACTATCAACAATATGCCGCCGTACAGTATGTTCCTGGTACTGTATCATTCGGCCGATAATGTAGGCAGTCCCTGATAAAACCAGTGGTGCAGAGTCTACTATGAAGTGGATGGGGTTCAGCGTATGAATCTGTATGACTGAGATCAGACTCACCGGAAGATCGTGCAGTAATAGATCCAGTGTGATTGCCCCCATCGGAAAAATAAGCCCAAAACAAAAACCCACCAGTACAAAATCTCTTAAAGAGAATCTCGTGCGGCGGGGAGAAGGCTGATAATTGTCGGGCATAAGTAAAAAATTTCTTTTGGCTGGTTCAAATCCACAAAATTACTGCTGGAAATTCCGATTAATTACACATTGCAGTGTAAATATTACATACGTCGTATTTTCTTATTTTTACAGTCATATCCAGTGACAATTTTGCCTTCATGAACCGTATTGACCGCCTCGCCGCCATTCTTATTCAACTGCAGAGCCAGCGTATAACGCGAGCGCAAGACATTGCCGACCGTTTTGATATCAGCCTACGAACAGTGTACCGTGATATTCGGGCATTGGAGGAGGCGGGTGTACCGATAGGTTCCGAAGCTGGAGTAGGCTACTTTTTGGCGGGTGGCTACCGCCTTCCCCCGGTTCACTTCACGCCCGAAGAAGCTCGCTCACTACTGGTAGCCGGAAAATTCGTGGACCGGCTTACCGATGCATCCGTTCAAAAGCAGCACGAGGGTGCGTTGTACAAAATCAAAGCCGTGCTGAAGGAAGAGCACCAGGAGATGTTGGATGACCTGGAGAACAAAGTAGCGGTGCTTAATCCACCTAGCCAAAACCAGGAACCAGCCGAACTACACCTGGAGAAAATTCAACAAGCCTTATTAGCACGCAGGGTAGTGGAAATGGACTACTTCTCACCCGGTAGTGGGCAGTTTACCCGACGAGGCATTGAACCCATCGGTATGGTATATTACGGAGATGCCTGGCACATCATCGCTTACTGCCAACTACGGCAGGACTACCGCGACTTCCGCCTCGACCGCATGAGTAAGTTAGAAGTAACTTCCCAGCGCTATCATCTACGTGACCGCCTCAGCCTGGAACAATACCTAAGTCGGCAGAGTCAAACGACCGATGCAGTGTTGGCAAAAGTCCGCTTTCTGAATTCGGTAGTTCAGTTTATTGTGCAAGAACGCTATCGCTACGGATTTATGCGAGAAGAAACTACCGACGAAGGAGTAGAATGTTGGTTCCTGGTCCCCCAAATGGAATACTTCGCTCGCTGGCTACTGACGTACGGCAGCGGAGTAACCATCATCTCACCGCCTCAACTCCAAGATATGACTCAAACCCTGATTCACGAACTGGTACAGCACTACGGGAATAATAATGATGAATGAGTAATGACTGATGATGAATACCAGGGACGTAGCCACTCATTAACCATTACTCGTTACAAAAAGAACCCTACTGACATAGGGCTGTCACTCCGGGCTACGACCTTAGGGCTATTGTTTCACTAAACCCATTAATCACTATGATGTATCCTGGATTTAACACCGAAAAATTGGCCGAAAGCAAAGCATTCTACACTCAGCACTTTGGCTTTGAAGTAATCTTCGAGGACAGTTGGTTTGTACTACTGAAACGAGGCGACTACGAACTGGGCTTTATGCAACCTGGATTACCGCAACAGAACCCGCTATTTCAACCGGCCTTCGGTGGCGGTAGCTGGCTAGCTTTTGAAACTGACGATGCTCATCGTGAATACGAACGCTTACAGCAGGCAGGAGTACCGATTGTTGCCGAAATTAAAGATGAGAGTTGGGGCGACCGCCATTTCGTAGTCAAAGACCCAAACGGCATTGGAGTAGACATCTACCAGCGCATTGAAGTAGCAGCGAGCTAAAATTGGAAAGGTAATGGAGCGAGAGCAACTCTCGCTCCATTCTTCTTTAATGTAGAGTCTGATAGTGGTTGGTATTCCGACAGTAAACGGACGGAGATAGGATACCGCGCCCGACGATCGGTGACTCGGCGTTAAGCTTTTTGTAGCGGATGTAGATTCTGTGGTGTAGTATCAAAATCTAAATCAAACCGGTACCTGCCGTAGTGACAGTGACCGCGTTATTAATTTACTCATGCCGAGCTAGGGAAAGGTGCATCAGATCATCTTCGTTTACTTTATATCCCTCTTTGACAAGATTATCAATGACAGCCAGCATTTACACCGTGTTCCTAACGATAACAGCGTTGGCGAGTAGATTAATACATCCAGCCTGATACTGTTGGGCTTCTTCTTGCTTCTGACGATTTTTTTTCTTTGTAAGTTACCTTTTCTTTCGTGTGAAGACTATTGGGTTAATGATAACGATGTAGGAAATGAAAACCGAAAAACAAAAAGCATTCATGGTGGCCTATGAACTGTGTCATACGGAGTTTTTGCGTTACTGTTCTGTAGTAAGCTACGGAAGGATGGATAGGGAGGACTTAGTGCAAGATGTAGTGTACTCCGCTTATCGGAACTTCCATAAAATCAGGAATAAGGAAGACTTATTACATTACTTAATAAGAGCAGCTAGAAACCGAGTAATCACGGAAAGAAGAAAACGGATTAGGAACGTTCAATGGTCTGAGTCGCGCGCTCATCAATTACTGTCAAAAAATGTTTCCGCAGAAACGTTACTGGATATCCAATTCCTGTACGATGCCCTACGCTCACTTCCTGAAATTCAGGCAACATCGCTCGTACTTTTTGAAGTTCACGGATTTAAGATGAGAGAGATCGCTTCTATAATGAATTCAACAGAAGCATCAGTTAAAATGCAGGTAAGTAGAGCTAGAAAAAAACTTCGTTCCATCCTGTCCCAAGATCAAACCGATAGAAAGAAACAACGAACAATTCCCCCATTCCTGATCGGGGTAGACAAAAGCTCAAAAGTTGGCTTGGAAGATACTTGGTGCGAAGTATTGAAAAATGTGCCGCCAGCATACGACGTAAACAACACCATAGATACTCTCGCCCATCTTGAAAAAAAGACTACTACTCACTATTTCCTAGCGAATAATCTACCCTACTACATGTCAGTAGCAGTCAGTATGATTACTATGCTTATCTTGTTGCTACCATTATTTGTAAATAAAACAGGAATAACAACGCCGTCAGTTGCCAGTCAAGAAGGAGTTGATTTTCCAATTAATTCAGAGTCTCAGTTTCAACCGGGCCAAAAAGAGCTGATGCCGATAGCGGTACTTGGATTAGATCAACAACCTTTAACCGCTGCCACGGGGGTTATATCCCAGAAAATTCTGAGCAATTCGGTACCTACTAGCTTACCAAGATCACGAAAGGCTTCTTACCCGCAAAGTCAATTGTATTCTTCTCAGAAGCATTACGGTGAATATACTATTACCGGAAAGTGGAATGTTAAAGAAGGAGATAACACTAGTTGTATTCATTTCCATTTTGTCGAATCTGGGAAAGACTGGAAGACAAAATGGAAGTTTAATGAATGTTTTGAGGATCAGAATCTTGAAGATTTTTTGGATGGGAAAAGTACTATTGCGGTGCTGGAAAGATCGGCTGGACAATTGGTCCTAAGTACTACCAAAAAATCACATAGGGGCACATTTCGGTTTCGCCCCAATGAATCGTTTAAATCATATTTGGAAGACTTGGGCTTTGACCCACACGCCCAGCCTACTAAGATAGTCTCCGTTACAGGCTCTCACAAGTATACGGGAGATAGTACGCTCGTGTATAGTAACGCACCTGTAGATGTTTTATGGTATAAATTTTTTGCTGCGGATATCAACTCGCACTATATTAATTATTTGAGGAGTCATGGTTATTTAAGAAAGGATATAAACCAGCTTTGGGAGCTCGCCGACCAAGAAGTTAGCATCTCATTTCTTGAGGAAATAGTACCCTATCGAACTCTCACTGTCGACTCCTTACGTCTTGCTGATATTGCTAAGTTGAAAATGTTAGAAGTGAATCCCTCTCTTTTAAGAACAATCGCTGAATGTAACATTGAGAATTTAACTGTAGAGGATATTATTTCTATACACCAACTACAAATACCCTCTTCTTACATAAATAATCTATGTGAGTCGCTTATTGATACCCTAACAGCTGAATACATCATTAGGTCATTTCTAATGACAACCTCTGGAGATCGTAGCAGAACTAATACTATTTTCGCGAGCAAGAAGAAACAATCTACCAACAGAGCTAATTATAGGAACCAAGTAGTGTTTGAAAATGAAGAACGCCAAGTTATACCTCTTTCATCGTTCAATAAACTCATCCTTCACGGAAATATAAAAGTAGGAATCGCAAAATATGATGTAAACCAGGCTATCGTGTTTGGAGATGAGACTACCGCATCCAGGGTAAAGGTCGAACTTAAAGGAAACACCTTAACCATTTCTCCTAAACTAGGATTCAGATCCAAGTTTAAGTATGATGTAATTGTCTCCGGAGAGAACATTATTGACATGGTTGTTAGAAATGGGGCTAAACCTTTTTCTATTGACATGCCCAAGAATACAGTAGATACACTCTCCTCGTTTATCGAAAGGAAAATGGCTTCTCAAAATATTGTGGGCTACCAAATTTTAGTTATTGAGCATGGAGAGACTACTTTTCAGTTTAACAGTGGGTTTTTAAAAGATGGTAACCCAAATAAAGTCAATGAAAATACTGTATTCATGATTGCCTCCTTAACAAAACCTATTTATGCGCTGGCTGTCATGAAATTAGTAGATAAAGGATTAGTAAGTCTGGATGATCCTATTAATGATTACCTACCTACCCCTGTTCACAATCCATACTTCCCAGAAGATACTATCACCTTTAGAATGTTATTGGCTCATACCAGCAGCATCAAAGATAATTGGGAGATACTAGGGAATATATATCATCCCAATTCATCCATTTCAGAAGAGTTGACAATAACAAGGTTTGTAAAAGATTACTTTTATAAATCAGGAAAGTATTTTAACCCAGAATCTAATTTTCATCAAGAAGCACCAGAATTAATCTGGGACTATTCCAACGCCAGCTACATACTACTAGGTCATTTGATTGAAGAGATTACCTCTAAAAAAATGAAAGACTTTTGTCAACAAGAAATTTTCACACCATTAGGCATGAATAATACTTTTTGGTATCTGCACGATATTTCCCATGATAATATAAGTTATCCACATAGAATAGAAAACGAAAAAATAATCCCACTTCCCCATTATGGCTATCCGTCGTTTCCAGAGGGACAGATTAGAACTTCTGCTAACGACTATGCCAAATTTCTATCCATATTCCTTAATCAAGGAAAGGTCAATGGGACTGAATTTATTTCATCGGATCTTATGGTTGAGTTTTTCAAAATTCAGTATCCCTCTCTTAATAGTTATCAGGCGATTGCTTGGAACAATAATGAATTTGGAAGTGAAGACTTCTACCAACAAGTTCCACATCTTCCGGCTCATACTGGCCTTGAAGCCGGTATCACGACTGCCACCTTGTTTGATCCTCACAAGAAAGCGGCCGTGATCATTTTTAACAACACACAGCCTGACAACTTTAAGGGTCTCTTAGAGATAATGATTGAATTGGCTAAAGCAGTTGGAATGACAAAATAATAATCGCTATGCAAGTGATGTAGGAGCTAAACTTAATGAGAACTAAACTTTCATACCTAGTGCTTTCAGATTTAGTGTTCCGGTTGAAGAGGAAGTATCAAAGCCTTAAGGCTCATCGCTCGTGCCGTGCCCACGGTGAATTCTCTACCGGGACGATCCGATTCTGTCCGTTTGCTACTGGAAAACCTAGTTTACAGTTCCCTTCCGTTCAGATCGTCTTTCAGCTTATGGCGGTTTTTTGCCGACCGAGCATTTCAAAGTAGAGTTCCTGCACAGTTACTATCACTACTAACAGTAAGATGAATCTGATCAGAAGGTAAGCAGTTTCTAAGGATGAGGTTGATCCATGCAGTAGTGAGGTTATGCTCAGGTCAATAATCCTCTCCCTGGTAAATCCACATGGCCTGGTTATCACCAGCCGGTTCAAAACCGCATTGACGGTAAAAGTTGATCGCCTTTCCATCAGCTACCAGTATCTGCTGGTGAAACCCAGCGTATTTCTCGTGGAAAACTTCCATAATTCTCTTGCCTATACCCTGCCCCTGGTAATCCGGTAATACCAGCAAATGCGGATAATATACCACCAGATGCCCATCGGTGATTGCATTACCTAAGCCTACCAACACGCTCCCGTCCCACGCCGATACTAGCGAATCTGAATTCATGAGTGCATTATAGAGGGCATCCGGTTTATGCGCTGAGGACCAATGATTGGCCTCGTACAGCGTCAGAATATCCTTCTTCTTGATTCCTTTTGTTTCCTTAATAATAATATTGTACATGCCCGACTAATCGCCCTTTTGACTAGATAAAACCAGCGTAATATACACAAATTTTGTCATTAGTGAGGTTAGAGTTCAACTAAAACTCCGTTTACTACCGCAAATCGATTCTTGCGTCGCTTTTTCAGGAGAAAGTTAGCCCGTCGTCCCAACAGTAATTCATGGTTGGGTTCCGCATCTTTAGAAACCACATCCAGCAGCAATTCCGACCGGAGGTGCGGATACTGCTCCAAATCCCGTACTCTTACTGTAGTATATCCTTGCTTCAGTAAGCGTTCAGTTTTAAGCTCCACCACATCCTTCAGGGTTTTCTGTACTTTCGGGTATACTTTACCCGGAACGGCCTGTAAACCTTCGGCATCCAGCTCCTGGTAACCGTAGTAAGTAGACAAATCGCCGATATACTGAATACGGCTTAGTTCGTAAAAGTCCCGGTGCCCTTCCAGATCAATCTCATTTTGGTTCACTGCAATATCAATCATGAACTGCCGGCCGTTTTTCTCGCGCTGCACATTTCGGATAATCAAGTCGTAGAGGTAGCGTTCGTTTTCCGGAATAGTGAAATATTCTTCTACTGGGGCCTTTCGGTAGTTTCCCTCAGCAATGGCGTGAAGCCCGATCAGCAGCAGCACGAAGTTGACCTTGCGAATTTGCTGCTTCTCTTTGTCATTTTTATATCCTCCCGATTCGATCAGCACGGTACTAGTACCCCACTTCTGCATATTATCGCCAAAGGCCCTCGGTTCAAAATCATCGTTGTAGCGGCCTACCTGATTCGGAATAAACGCCTGAATAGCATCATTCAACAGAACAATCAGTTGCAGGGCGCGCTCCCGCACTTCGTTTACTTCTTTTTCGTAGTTATAAGCCGGAGCCAGCACAGAGATAGTAGCCGGATGAGGACTGACGCCAGTTGTGTAATACGTACTCTGGTCGTGCAGATTAAATCCAAAATCAGCCTGCAAACTATCGCGCAGCCGCTTCAGAATCTGCGATTCGGGCGATTGCAGCCGGAGAGCATCCCGGTTCAGGTCAATATCAATAGCATTGTACCGCTGATACTGCTCGGCTCCGTCAGGGTTGAGCATGGGCACAAAGTGGATATTCAGATTATCTAGCAGTTGTCTACGCAGCGGATCAAGCTCATCGCTTTGAGCAAAGAAGTTAAACAAATCCAGTCCGGCCATGGTAGCGGTAGGTTCATTACCGTGCATCTGCGACCATAGGAGCACCGTAGTCTCTCCCGTTCCGAAGGAAACATCGTAAATGGTTCGCCCTTCAATAGAATTTCCTAACGGAGTGACTTTGAAGGTAGAGTTACTTCGTAGTTCCAGTAATAGTGGTTCTACATCACTGTGTTTAAACCGACGGTCGGTAATGCTAGCCTCCCGGTACCGATCGTGATATTGGTGAGCAGCAGCGGGGACAGATAGAATCTGAGCAGGTAACAAAACGGGTAGGCCCAATAGAAATAATACGAATAAGGGACATTTCATGTCAGCAAAATACCCAATTCGCCGAAGTTAGGCAGTGGCTAGCTTCTTTTTTTTCTCCGGAATCAGCCAACGGAGTCCCTTGGCCGCCCCACCAACCAGTCCGATAAATAAGACTACTCCGCCTACATTGAACAGTAAATGAGCGTTAGCAATTTTGCGCTCTATTTGGGCACTACCCGACATCCGCTCAGCCGCCGCAATAATCCAATCGACACACAACACTCCGATGATGACAGTAGCCACGTTGAACAGTAGGTGAAAGATACCGGTACGAATAGCAGACCGGTCGCGACCGATAGTGGCAATCAAGGTATCGGCGCAGGTGCCAATTTCCGCACCCAGCATTACGGCTACTCCCGCCGGAAGGGTCATCATGCCCTGGCTAGCTAGCGTAATTACGATTCCCATCGTAGCCGAAGATGATTGAATGAGTAGGGTGGCCACAGCACCCGCCAGTACTCCGAACCAGGGATTCTCTAGGTCTTTCAGTGTTTCCAGAAAGGGCGGATAGCCCCTCAGCGGATTCATTGCCTCTCCCATTAGGCCTAGCGAGAAAAATATAAGACCTAGCGCAAAGATAATTTTTCCGATACTTCTCCAGCGAGCCGAGCGCCCCAGCGATTGAAAAAGTAAGCCTCCCAGTAGCCCAATAGGCGCGTATTCATCAACATCAAATGCAATTAATTGGCTGGAAAGGGTGGTACCAATATTAGAACCCATCACCACCCCCAGCGACTCTACGAAGGTCATTAGCCCCGCGTTTACTAGTGCAATTACCATGATGACGGTTACCGAAGAAGAACCCACAACGGCAGTAGCCGCCGTCCCGGTTAGCACTCCCGTGAAGCGATTAGTGGTGAAACGGGCCAGCCAGAACCGAATTTTATCATTAGCGATGGCCTTTACTGCCTCGGATAATTGGGTTACAGCAAAGATAAATAGAACCAAGCCGGCCATCAGTCCCATCATCATTGAGAACCAATCCAGTGAAGCTTCAGGAGATGTCATAGTAGTATACTCAAACTCGGAACCTACTGAAATTCGACTAGTATTCTACTAAAATCAATGTTAGGAAAATGTTAAGTTTTTAGAACAGTAAGCTGGGGGCGAGGAGAAGGAAGCTCGAAGTCGGAAGTCCGAAGCAATAGACTGAAGGACTGAGGGCTTTGGATCGGGCGCCGAGCGCTATGGTCCACTAACCGTGGACTAGCAACTACAATTTAATCAGTCCCAACTTCCTCGTACATTACCTGCACCCACCCTTTGTAGGTACGAGGCAAAGATTGTAATTCAAAGAAGCTTACTTCGGCCTGGTAGTAGTATATTCCGGGTGATACCCGTCGTCCTGCTATCGTGCGACCATCCCAGAATCTACGCAGGTTAACTTCCTGGTTGGGTTGAGCCTCACTGTCAAAAAAGTAAACTTCTTTTCCCCAACGGTTGAATATCCGAAGCTGAACCTGTCGGACAAAACGGGGGCAGAACGGCTCGTCTAGTGTCTCAAAATGTTCGTTTACATCGTCACCATTGGGAGTGAAAATGTTGGGTAAAGCAAAAAATGGGCAGTTATCTTGGCATACCGGTTCCGACCACTCGCTTTCGTTACCCGACTGGTCAACCACGCGTACTCGGTAGCAACCGGCAGGCATAGGTAACGGACCGTCTACGTAAAATGAGTCAGTAACCTGAGCCGCAATCAGTTGGTATTCCTCCAATCCTAATGAGTCGGAAGAGGCAAAATAAACATTAACTCCTGCAATGTCTGAGGCACACTCATCAGTCTGGATTTGCCAGGCAACGGTGTTGCTCCAATCCGCGTAATCACAAGGCTTATCAACTAGCTGAGCTTCACAGTCCTGTGTATCACCCACCAAGGCTACTGATGCTATTGGGCAGGGAGGAATGGAATCAAAAGGAGATACGCAAATCCGTTGCGAACGATTAACGAGCGGAGCTTCAATTAGCAGTGATGCATCGTAGCGTCCCTGGGTTATCACCTGATAGCAATAGGTGATTTTCTCTCCATCCGTTGCCTCTACTTGCGTATCCGTGTAGGTAAATCCACCAGGCACCACCGCTACGCTGTCTAGCAGAGTGAGTGAATTGTCATCAGAGGTACCCCGAAAAATATAGTGATACGGATAATCTATACTTTGATTATTCCAGGGCACATCTGCTTGCCAACGAACTTGAATCTGAGCTGGTTGTGCCGTGGCAGTCAGTCGTACTGACGAAGCGGTAGCTGAAGTATCAATCACATTTCCTTGGGCGTCAAATCCTACAACCTGATAGTAGTAGGTTTCGGCATCAGTATTTAACCCCTGATCTTCAAAAGTAGTAGTAGTCAACTGTTGCGCTACGGTCACGAATGGTGCTGTGGTTCCTTCTCTTCGTAGCAAAGTGTAGGAATAAGGAGCGAGCAATGTATCTGCTGCTTCACCCAGTGGTTCGGTCCAGCGAACAATGATCTGACCATCGGTAACATCTGTAGCCTCTACATCTACGTGAGTAATGAAGGGCGCAGCAGAAGGAGTGGTAACACAAACTTCTTCGGAGGCTACACTCACGCTTCCGTCCGGAAAGGTAGCTGCCATTCGGTAGCAGTAGGTGACTCCAGGCAGTAAATCGCCGGTACCGCCATCCTGCACGCTCACCAGATCAGGAGCTAAGGTGCTTACCAACTCGTAGCCAACACCAGCCGGTATGCCCGTAAAGCAGGGATCATCCGGCAGCGGATAGGAACCAATGCGGCGGTACACCTGCACCGATTCAGCCTGCGTAGCACAGGAGTAATCGTTCCAGCGAAGCAATACTTCTTCGCCCTGAAGACGAGCCTGTAAATCTTCGATGGGTGGACCTAACACGGTAATATTCCACTGGTCGTAGGTCACGAGTGGGGGCGGCACCGAGGGTACATCCGTTACTTTGATATTTACCTGGTAAGGACGCTGACGAATATTATTGCACTGGGTAGCCCAGCTAAACGTAGCCTCAGCCGGGGTAGGTAATTCAATCTGACTGGGTGACAGCGTAGCGGGTTGGTCAGCCAGATTAAAGAGTTCACCAAACCCTTCAAAAACGAGCTAATTCCCGTCCGGATCAGTGGCCATAACTGGTAGGGAAAGAGATTCACCAGCAATTACACAAAGGTCTTGTGGTACTTCTACCTCTGGCGGAAAATTTATTCCGTCTTCTACAATGATCTGCATGTCGCGGGTAACGTAACCCAATCGGAACCACTCGCCGTTTACCTTTCGCCACTCTTCTACAATAAATGCTACATTGTATTCACCCAGATTAGCCGGTGCATTCCAGGTCAGTAGTCCAGTGAGAGAATCCTGGGTTAGAAAAACCGGCGTGCTACCATCTTGGCGAACTGGTCTTGGGTTTGTTCCCCGGTCTCGGTCGTAAACATCGGGCAGGGTATAGTCAAATACATTTAGGTCACGGGCTTGTTTGGGGGTTACCAAATGGTAGGCGAGACTGTCTCCGTCGGGATCATACGCACTTGGGTTATGCGTAAATGTGCGTCCAATCACAGCACCATCTACCGGCTGGCTATCTAAAACGGGCGTGCTATTACAGAAGAGTGGATCAATTACAATCTGGGTCTCAATGTAGAATTCGGTAGCTACTGACTCCTGCATATTTAGAATTTCAGCATTCCGATTCTTTTCCTGATAACTGATTACGTAAGTTCCTGGGCCTGGGAAAGTATATTCAAATGTGTAGGTGCTAATACGAACCTCTTGGTCACCAACATCTATAAAACGCCGATCAAAAACCTCTTCCGGCACCGGAATTGGGTCGCCGTACCCGAAATATAATTCTCCATCACCTAATAATACTCCTTGTTCAGTATCTTCGTAGCCAGTTAAGGTAAAACGGTAAGTGAAACCTTGGCAAGAAAGCAGTTCAGCCGTAATTTCTCCCGCTCGGATATGAGTAGCTAATAGCGAAGGTGAATAAAGAAAACAGAAAATTACTAGTAAAAAAATAGATTGAGCGCGCATACAACCAACGGGTAAAAAATAGACACCCTACCGAGCCTCCCCTACAGTAATAAAAACGAAGACATAGTAAGTGGTAGTATATCTCTTAAAGGATATAGTCCTGAAATATGAGAGGTGTCAAAAAGATTTACCGCTTCATGAAACGCAACACCCGTTGCAAATCGCCCTGCTGAAGAGTGAGAAAGTAGATACCCGGCTTACAATCAGCAACATTGTAGGAGTTTTGCCCAAAGTATACGGTACGCCGGTCAATTTCCAGTCCGATGATGTTATGTATACTGGCCGTAGCCCCGCTCCAGGCATCTTCATTAACCTCTAACGTAAAATCTCCCTGATTAGGGTTAGGGAATAATTGCACGGTAGGCTCATCGGGTGCGGCCTGAGGAGTAGATGTAATAATGTCGGTAAATGAAATATTGTTCACCGTATCCAAGACCTGAATAGTAAAATCGCGGGTAACGAAGCCTAGCGATATCCATTCACCGTTGACTTCTCGCCATTCATTAATCCGAAGGGCTACTGCGAACTCGCCCGGTAAGTTAGGAGCATTCCATACCAACGCACTGGTATCCAATGTGAAGGTGGGATCGCCGGTACCTTCCGCATTGGTGGGATTATCGGCGTAGGTCATATCGATTTCCAGCGGAGTTCCCAGGTAGGCTACCGGGGCATCTATATTCTCCTGAGGAATAACTAGTTCTAGGGACAAGCTATCGCCATCAGGATCGAAAATTCCTAACTGTTGCTGGAAGGCAGAACCCGTAAACGCCAAAAAATTAATACTATCCGAAAGCTGAGGAGTATTGTTACACAGTAACGGATCAATAAGCAAGCTGGATTCTATGTATAGCGGAGTGTCTACCGAGTTGCGAATATTCACGACATCGGCATTACGATTAAACTCCCGAAAGTTTATGGTATACGTACCTGGGCCAGGAAAAATAACGTTATTCAACTCTAGCTTACTGATTCTGAGAGAGCAATTATCAACATTGACTATCTGACTAGAAAAATCGGTTTCAGTATGTAGTTGAATTGGATCACCGAAGCCTAAATCCAGAACACCGCCAACAAAATCTACTTCGAAGCCCGTATCGCCATAGCCCGTAATTGTAATGCTGTAAGTATTGGCTTGGCAAGATTCAGCTGTAGCGGTGATCTGAGCACCGTACATATGCGTAGCATTAGCCCCTAAAGGCAGAAGAAAAATGGCTATTATTCCGGTTAAGTAAAATTTATTCATAGTTGTTTGCGTAGTCCCTTCCCAAAAGTTTACTTTTCTTTCTCTATCTTAGACCCCAAAACTAACCAGAAGGTTGAAACGCATTTGTTAAAAATTTATAAAATTTTCATCACAATCTACCTATCGCACCATGAATAAATGTTTATTCCTTAGCCTGACGTTACTCACGGCTACCCACATCTTACTTGCTCAGGATTCTATTTCGGATAAAACCGAAAAAATGGAAAAGCTCGATGGTTACTTCCCGCTTTACTGGGATGCTGACGAAGGCAAGATTTATCTGGAGGTGGACAAACTGGATACTGAGTTTCTCTATTATACCACCTTAGCTTCCGGCGCGGGATCTAACGACATAGGGCTAGACCGGGGCCGGTTGGGCCGCCCGCAAGTAGTGGAGTTTCGGCGCATTGGTAACAAAGTACTGCTGGTAGAGCCTAACCAGTACTACCGGGCCGTATCCGACGATGAAAATGAACAACGGGCCGTATCCGAATCCTTCGCCGAATCGGTAATCTATGGATTCACCGTTACGGCCGAAGAAGATGAACGAGTACTAATTGACTTAACTGAGTTTGTTCTGAGTGATGTTTACGGTATTAGCGATATGATTAAGCGTACTAGGCAAGGCTCCTTTAGTGTAGATAAAACTCGCTCGGCAGTATATTTGCCCCGCACCAAAAATTTCCCAAAGAATACCGAGATTGAAACCACGCTTACCTTTACCGCGAAAGACGCAGGCAGCTACCTACGGGCGGTATCACCTGACAATAAAGCAGTTACTGTTCGACAGCACCATTCCTTCGTAGAACTTCCCGACGACGGTTACGAGCCTCGGGCTTTTGATCCTCGTTCGGGCTATATATCGGTGCAGTACATGGACTACGCCACTCCGGTAGACCAGCCCATCACCCAGCGACTCATTCGCCGCCACCGCCTAAAGAAGCAAGATCCTACTGCTGAGATGAGTGAAGCAGTAGAACCCATCGTGTACTACATGGACCCCGGAGCGCCCGAGCCCATTCGCTCGGCCCTAATAGACGGGATGCGCTGGTGGAATCAGGCCTACGAAGCGGCCGGTTACCGCAATGCCTTTCAGGTAGAGTTACTTCCCGAAGATGCCGACCCCATGGACATTCGCTACAACCTGGTACAGTGGGTGCACCGTTCTACCCGGGGCTGGTCCTACGGCGGCAGCATCTACGATCCACGCACCGGCGAGATCATCAAGGGAAAAGTAACGCTGGGCTCACTACGAATACGGCAGGATTTCCTGATCGCTTCCGGCTTAGTAGCTGAGTACGAAAAAGGCGAGCCGGTGTCGGATGCAATGATGGAGATGGCCTTGCAGCGTTTACGGCAATTGGCCGCCCACGAGGTAGGGCATACGTTGGGGCTAGTGCATAATTACTCTTCGTCGGTGAACAACCGGGCCTCGGTAATGGATTACCCCCACCCCAAGGTTGACATCCGGAGCGGAAAACTGGATTTATCGGATGCCTACGACGACGGTATTGGCGAGTGGGATAAGCTGGCGATTACCTACGGTTACCAGGATTTTCCCGAAGGCACCAATGAGAAAGAAGCACTAGACGAGTTACTGCAAGAGTCTATCGAGGATGGTTTGCTGTTTATCTCCGATCGTGATGCCCGAGCCGTTAGTGGCGCGCACCCCGAAGCCCACCTCTGGGATAATGGTGCCGACGCGGTAGATGAACTAAAGCACGTGATGGGAGTCCGCAAGATTGCGCTGGAGAATCTCTCGGAGAAGAAAATTCCTTTCGGCCAACCGGTCGCTACGCTGGAAGAAGTGTTAGTGCCCATGTACCTGTTTCACCGCTATCAGGTGGAGGCCGCATCCAAGATTGTCGGAGGACTGAATTATACTTACGCGGTGCGGGGCGATGGACAACAGCCCATGCAAGTTGTAGATGGCCGTAAGCAGCGGGAAGCCATTGACGCCCTGCTCGCCACCCTCACTCCTAATGCTTTAGCCATTCCCGAAGACGTACTGAACCAGCTACCACCCTACCCGCTAGGATTTTACGAGAACGAACGGGAAATATTCAAGTCGCGTACCGGTCTTACTTTTGATCCGATTGCCGCGGCCGAATCGGCGGCGGATTTTACGCTGGGCTTGCTGATGAACCATGAGCGAGCTACCCGTATGATTGACTACGCCTCCCGCGAGAGCGGCGTTCCTAGCTTTGCCGATCTTACCAACGAGATTATACAGAAGAGCTTTGATGCCTCCTACCGCCCACAAGGCTACGAAGGCGAACTGCAACGGCTGGTAGAGCGGCTGGTACTCAACCACCTGATTCAGCTCGCCAGTAACGAAAAAGCTTCCGGGCAAGCCCGGGCGATGGCCACCCTGCGAGTAAATGATGTAAAGCAGTTGCTCAATGGTCAGACGGATTTGTCGGATGTGGCGGAACAGGCCCACCAGGCGTTTCTATTACGGCAGATCACCCAGTTTGAGAATAATCCCGAAGATATGTCGCTACCCGATCCACTTAGCCCTCCCGATGGCTCCCCCATCGGCCAGAGCGGCCCCGACTATCTGGTAAATCATCGTTGGTGTAACGGTATTCATTAAAGTAAACTTTGGATTCTATACAAAGCCCTTTTCGCTATTTAGGGGAAGATTTGCTGTCTGAGCGTAGCGAGTTTCAAATGTTCCTAGATTTTTTGCTTATTTTTCATCAATGGAAAAAGTAAGAGCCACCCGGCTTGAGGGCGAGGATCAGAAAGTCTGACACTTATATTCTGCAATTGATGTCACTAATCCAGAATACACTTCAATCACTTCCGATGCGCCTTTTACTACTCATCCTATTCTTCTTACCCTTACTGCTGTGGGGGCAGGAGCGTGAAACGCTAAACATTGATGGACTGCAAGACTCCGTGCAGGTGTACCGCGATCCCTGGGGAATTAACCATATCTACGCCCAGAACGAGCACGACCTGTTTTTCGCGCAAGGATTTTGTGCCGCTCGAGATCGGCTATTTCAGTTAGAAGTATGGCGGCGGCAGGCTACCGGTACCGTAGCCGAACTGCTGGGCGAACGCGAACTAAAGCGAGACATCGGCACCCGACTGTTTCAGTTTCGGGGTGATATTCGTAGGGAGATGCAGCATTACCACCCGCAGGGGGCAGACATTATTACCGCTTTTGTGGCTGGGGTAAATGCTTACATCAGGGAAACCGAGAAAAATGTCGAACTGCTACCCCTGGAGTTTGAGTTGCTGGGCACCAAGCCGGGCTACTGGACACCAGAAGTGGTCATCTCCCGCCACCAGGGTCTTTTAGGGAATATCAGCAGGGAGCTGAACTACGGACGAGCCGTGGCTCTGGCCGGACCGGAAAAAGTAAATCAGTGGATGAACTTTCACCCCGGCGAGCCCGAAATAGCATTAGATTCTGCCCTTAATCCTGAACAGCTAATGGCCGATATTCTGGAGCTATACAATGCTTACCGACAATCCGTGAAATTTCAGCCAGAGGATATTGTGATCGATAATCGACGGGCGGATGCCAGTACCTTCGCAAGATACGCTCGGCTGGCGCAGCAGAATCAAGCCGCCGAAGAGCGGGAGCAGGCTAACATTGGCAGCAACAACTGGGTGGTGAGCGGAGAGCATACCCAAAGCGGATTCCCCATGATGGCGAACGACCCCCACCGTCGGCAAGCCGTTCCTTCGCTGCGGTACTGGGCGCATCTGGTAGCTCCCGGCTGGAATGTGATTGGCGGGGGCGAGCCGGAGATTCCCGGCATCTCTATTGGCCACAACGAACACGGGGCCTGGGGACTCACCGTTTTCTCTACCGACGGCGAAGACCTGTACGTCTACGATACCCATCCGGATAATCTCAAAGAGTACCGCTACCAGAACCGTTGGGAAACCATGTACGTCATCCGAGATACCATTCCGGTGAAGGGACGGTCACCGCACGTAGCCGATATGAAGTACACCCGACACGGGCCGGTGGTGTACGAAGAAACTGTAAACCATAAGGCTTACGCGGTGTGCTGCGCCTGGTTAGAGATTGGTGGCTCGCCCTACCTGGCGAGTTTGCGGATGGATCAGGCTAAAACCTGGGAAGAGTTTCGGGAGGCTTGCAGCTACAGCCATATTCCGGGGGAGAATATGGTGTGGGCTGACCGGGCGGGAAATATCGGCTGGCAGGCGGTGGGTATTGCTCCCATCCGGCGTAATTGGAGTGGGCTGGTGCCAGTACCCGGCGATGGCCGCTACGAATGGGATGGCTACTTACCCATCAAGGCCAAACCTCACCTGTACAATCCTCCCGATGGCATTATTGTGACGGCGAACGCCAACCTGACGGCTGAAGATTTTCCCTACCGCGAAGCGATTGGCTACGAGTGGGCACCGCCTTTCCGTACCGACCGGATTTTGGAAGTACTTGGTACCGGTAAGCAGCATTCACTGATGGATATGGCCCAATTACAAACCGATTATCTCTCTTTGCCCGCTCGCAACCTAGTACCCTTGCTGAAGCATATTTCCTTGGATGATACCCGGTTGGAAAACGCCTGGCAGCAACTACTTGACTGGGATTATCGGTTGGAAGCTAATTCGGTAGCGGCAGCTATTTATGTAGCCTGGGAAGAACAACTGCACACTCACTTGTACGAGAAAACTATACCGAAAGCCGTGCAGCCCTACATCCGTAGTCTGCCGATAGTCAACGTAGTCAACTGGCTGGTAGTGCCCCCTCCCGACTGGGGCGAGAACCCGGTAGCCGCCCGGGACGAACTACTAGTCTCGGCTTTGGAGAGTGCCCTAGCCGATTTAAGCAACCGATTGGGAAAGAATATGGCCCGGTGGCAGTACGGGCAGGCGGATAACAAGCATATTGTCTTTCAGCACCCGCTCAGCCCGGCGGTAGATGCCACTACTCGCACTACGTTAGAAGTAGGCCCACTGCCGCGGGGTGGAAATGGCTATACGGTAAGCAGCACCGGCAATAACCTAAATCAGTCGACGGGCGCATCCTTCCGCATTATTACCGATACCGGTAACTGGGAACACTCGCTGGGCGCTAATGCTCCGGGGCAGTCGGGTGACCCGGATAGTCCATACTACCGCAACCTGGCCGAACCCTGGGCGGCCGATACTTACTTCCCGGTCTACTACGCGGAAGAGAATGTCAAACAAGCTGCCCAGGAAATACTAATTCTCCATTAGCCAAGAAAAGTTTTCCCAGCAATGAACAGATTTATCGCCCAGACCGCGAAACATTTAGCTATATTTCAGGCTGCATTAAGGTTGTACTATCGAATTTCCCCTAACTGAAGGCTGGTGAATAGCCCCCGCTTCTACTACTTACTACTAATCTTGCTGATACATTGCCTCCCCGCAATTTCCCAGTCCGAGGTACGGCCTAGCATGGCGGCTTTTCCGGTAAGTGGTGCCATTGAGTTAGACGGATTACTGAACGAACCCGATTGGGCTCAGGCTCCGGTGGTTGATCAGCTTCGCACTACTGTGCCGGTAGAGGGTGGCGTACCCTCGGGACGAACTACCGTGCGGGTTCTAACGCACCCCCGCTTTCTGCTGATTGGTATTGAATGCTTCGACGATTCGCCCGAGCAGATTGTAAACTTCTCCAAGCTGCGAGATTCTGATCTGGAAAACGAAGACCATGTCCGGATAGTAATTGACCCCTTTCTCGACGGACAATCGGGACTAATTTTCGCCGTGAATGCCAGCGGGGCCCGCTACGACGCGCTGGTTTCTAACCGGGGCGAATCGGAGAATAGCGATTGGGATGCCATATGGGAAGCCCGAACCCAGATCACTGCTTCTGGCTGGACCGTAGAGATACGTATACCTATTCAGAGTTTTTCCTTTAACAAGAACCTGCGGGAGGGGGGCTTTAACGTTGAGCGGCGCATTCAGCGTAACCAGGAGACCATTCGCTGGGCGAATATTCGTCGCGACCAGTGGTTTATCCAGACCAGCCGGGCGGGGTTGCTGACCAACCTGCCGGAATTTAACTACGGAGTGGGTTTAAACGTGCGCCCCTCGCTTATTGAGGATGTGACCCGGCAGGGAGAAGCTGACTACCAATTTGCTTTTGATCCGAGCCTGGACATCAGCCAGCGCATTGGCTCCAACGTGGTAGCTACCGCCACTCTTAATACCGACTTTGCCGAAACCGAAGTAGACACCCGCCAGACCAACCTAACCCGCTTTCCGCTCTTCTTCCCTGAAAAGCGAGCCTTCTTTCTGGAGGGGGCCGATATCTTTGAGTTTGGCTTCGGGCTGGGTGGTAATATTATCCCGTTCTTCAGCCGTCGTATTGGGCTGTACCAGGGCAATGAGGTGCCGATTCTAGCCGGTGGAAAATTGAACGGACGCCTGGGGAAAACCGCCTTCGGAGGGCTAGCTATGCGAACCCGTAGCGTGACCGTTAACGATACGGACCTACCGGCCTCTACCATGGGCGTAGTTCGGATGCGGCGAAATGTGATGAGAGAATCGTCCGTAGGATTTATCGGAACCTTCGGCGACCCCGAGAGCCGAGGCAGCAGCTACACGGCGGGAGTAGATTACACTTTTCAGACCACCCGTTTCAACGGAAACAAGAATTTTCTGGTAGGCGTATCGGGCATATACGCCGACCGCCCCGATCTGTCGGGCGACCAGACGGCTTTTTCACTAAAGGTTGATTACCCCAACGACATTTGGGATGTAGCGCTAACCTACCTGCGCATTGGCGATGCCTTTGATCCCTCGCTGGGGTTTGTGCCTCGCCGGGGTATTAACAGTTGGCGGGCCGGCATGACCTACGCCCCCCGCCCCTCCTGGAAGTGGCTGCGGCAGATGCGTAATCAGTTGTTTCTGTTTTACATCACCGACCTGAAGGGTACCTGGGAATCGTACCGCATATTTACCGCCCCCCTTAACTGGCGGCTGGAAAGCGGCGACCGGGTGGAGGCCAACTACATGCCCCGGGGCGAACGGCTGGTAGAACCCTTCCAGATTGCCGAGGGGGTGGTGATTCCGGAGGGGGAGTATCATTTTACCCGCTACCGCCTGGAAGCCGAACTGGCGGCTAAGCGCAAGCTTAACGGGCAGCTTACCTGGTGGTTTGGCAGCTTTTACGGCGGCCGGCTCGACGAACTGGAGGCCACCCTGAACTTAAACCCTTCCAGTATCCTGAATTTTGAGTTTATCGGTACCCACAATATTGGACGGCTGCCCTACGGCAACTTTGATCAGACGCTGATGGGTTTCCGGGTACGGTTTAATGCCTCGCCCGACTTACAGCTTAACAGCTTTATTCAGTACGATACCGATACCCGCAGCCTGGGCGTGAACGCCCGTATCCATTGGATCTACCACCCGCAGGGCGACATCTTTCTGGTATTTAACCACAATACCTACGACGGAATGGAACGCTGGGAGCCCATTAGCCAACAGGTGCTACTGAAAGTAAGGTATAACTTCCGGCTTTAATAGCCGATGGGATAAGTAGCCAGCCATTTTTATTAAAACGAGCTACTTTAGAAATACCGGGCATAGCTGTGTATTATCCACCTGAGTATCTGTGCCGTGCTTCCTACTGCGCGGGATAAACTTGTCCGATTCACCGCTCCTGCTGAGCTATTTCCGTTCGCCACCAGGCTTCTCGTTCCAGACTTTCACTTTAGGAGCGCTCTTCTCCTGGAATACCTTTGTGAGGGTTAGGCAGTTTTGCTACTTTAAGTATTATTTAAGCTGAAAACACACCCTCACTAGCGGTACGTTGACAGTAATCAGCACTCTGGGGAAAGCCGAAAACCAATTTAGAGTAGGCGACTAATTAATATTAGAAATGAGCGAGCAATTTAAAAAGATGACCGAAAAGCAGTGTGAGAACCCACCGGCCAAGTACGATGATTTAAGCGTACTATTTCTGAATTGTACATTAAACCGAACCCCGGTTCTATCGCACACCGAAGGTTTGATTAAAGTAGCCCAGAGGGTCTTTGAGTCGGTAGGAGCCTCGACAAAAATCATCAGACCCGTAGATTATGATCTGGCGGCCGGTTTAGGACTCGATATGTCTGAGACCCCCGAATGGGAAAAAGATGATTGGCCGATTATTCAAAAAGAGGTAGATGCCTGTGATATTCTAATTCTCTGCACATCGGTATGGCTGGGGGAAAAATCCTCGGTCTGTAACCGAACGCTCGAGAGAATGTACGGCTACACCCATCAGTTCAATGCGAAAGGACAATACCGAGACTACGGCAAGGTGGGCGCCACTTTGATTACGGGAAATGAAGATGGTGTAAAGCATTGTGCCATGAACATACTGTTTTCTCTTTCTCACATTGGTTACACAGTGCCCCCCCAGGCAGACGCCGGCTGGATGGGTGAGGCCGGTCCCGGTCCATCGTACATGGATGCCGGGTCGGGCGGGCCCGAAAATGATTTTACCAACAGGAATACCACTTTCTTAGTATGGAACTGCCTGCATCTGGCCCGAATGCTGAAGGACAATGGCGGAGTTCCTGCCTACGGAAACCAACCCGATGAGTGGCAAGCCGGATGTCAAACCGGATTTGACAGTCCGGAACATAAAAGATAAACTACCTGTAGCCCTGGCTAGGCCGGGGACATAAGGTTACAAGCGAAACGGAAAACCCGATAAAAAACTGGTCGGCTACTGGCCTAACCGGCAAAGTACGCTCAGTTGACTAGAGTTAAGGGTGACCAGGGCTCGAAAATTGTGGGCGCAATAGGATGAAAACGGCTCCTATGTTGCCAGCAGGCACACCACTGAGCCAAAGAAGCCTTTTTGCGCCAATCCTGTCTTACAACCACCTTGGGTACCAGAACCGGCTCTGGCTAACCCCCAGCACTAGGAAGGCACGATAATATCCAGCGCCTCCAGTTGTTGCGGATGCTCGCGCAGGGCCAGTTTGGCCACGGTGTAGAAGGTCTTCATCCAGTCTTTTAGCTCGGCCATAGCCGCCTTACGCATCTGGGTGAGATCTTGCACTTGCGCCTGGGTTCGGCGTTGCAGCGCCTCCAGCTCCATCACCTGCTGAATCAGCTTATTGGTTTCGTTGAGTTCCTTCTGGGGTACGTGGTACTTTTCCATCAGGGCCACCGGAATATTAGCGTAGAACTTCTTTACCTGCGCCAGCAAATCGGGAACGGTTTTGCTGCGAGACTGCACCAGCGAGAGCGTATCGGTATAATCGGCCTCCCGCTTGTAGGCCAGTCGGGCCGTATCCAGATGCATCTGAAAGACGGTAATTAGCTGCTGGCGAGCAGTTTGTAGCGTTTGCGATGCCGTTTTAGCTTCCAGATCGGCTAAGTACTGCTGTTGCTTCAACTGCTCCAGGTTATCGTACTGCTTCAGTCCGGCTTGCAGCTTCTTTTCGTCGTAGCCAAACGCCTGAAGAAGGGCTAGTATTTCGGGAGAGTTGAGGGCGTTGGTTAACGCTACGTATACCTGCTTAATAAAACTGTTTTGCTTCATGGTGCAATTAGTAAGAATAGTGGAAGGGCGAAAATACGCGCTTGGCTTAGGAAAAAATAACCCAGGTAAATCAGATTAGTACGTAGGTAAGCTATCAAAAACTATCCATCCAATTTGACCAGTAGATGGCCTAGGCGAGGAAAAACCGACCGGTTGGCTCCGGTAGCAGCACGTAAGAAAAAAGGCGGTACACTCATCTCCCGACGGGAGATGACCATTTCGAGTTCGACACCCCTAAATTCCGTCGGGAGATGGCCATTTCAGTGTCGAGATACCCCAAATACCGCCGGGAGATAAGTATTTTAGTTTTGAAATGCCCAAATACCGTTGGAATCTGAGCCTATCAGTTTTGATATAACGCAAAATCTGTTGGTTTTTGCTCATGCTTCCTCGAGAATCCTCACTGAACCTTATCTCTAGGAGAGAATGAAAGCAGTATAGTCGGATCTTTATTAAAAACATAGCAAAATTTGATGAGATACCTCATCGCGAACGAATGTGAAGCGATCTCCTAATTAGTAACTATAATGCTTCAATGGAGGAGACTGCTTCGTCATGCTTCCTCGCAGTGACGGCTAGTTTGATTATCTTCGTGTTTAGTTCAAAGACTTAATTGGTTAGAAGATGGCCGCCCCAAAACTTATTATACGTTTAATTCTACGGATATTTTTCACATTCCTATCGCCATATAGTATATTGAGCTGCCAATAAAATAATAGCCTTGAATAACAAGGCGAAATAGCTTTAAGATAAGTAATTAGCAGAATATCTACTATCAAACATCACCTATTGTCAATCAAATACAACCAATTTACATACGGCAAATAAACGCACCGGTGCGTTTGTCCAGTTGTTGGCTGTAATGCTAAACTTAATAATATTGAATGAAATATAAGATAGATGACTATAATGACATTGCTCTTAAGTGTGAAAGTCTAAACTGTACTGTTCCTGATACATTTTCATTTCTTCCTGAGAATTTCTCAAATGCAAATAATATTGATGAGTTCATCTATGCAGAATCTGTAGTCGAACTTAGGAAAATTTTTAAGCAGAATAATATTCAATTAACAAATCTTGAGTTGGGTACTCCAAAATTTAGGGTAAGGAAGTACGCTGATTGGATTGGCCCTACGCTATTTATTAGCTTCTCGCTATTATCAGAAAATAATCATTTGATCTCTATTGGTTTAAATGTTTTGTCTAATTATGTAGGGGATTTCTTTAAAGGAAGTTTAGATGACAAGAAAGTTAAATTTGATATTGTTGTTGAAACAACCAAAGAGAAAGAATATAAGAGGATTAAATATGAAGGTGATCCTGAAGGGATAAAGCAATTAGATAAAATTATTAAATCATTAAATAAGAAATGAATCTTTTTCCAAATTTAACAGGTACACTTAGTGACTTTAATAAAGTTGTTAATGAGTCTCAAAACAAGGCAATTTTTACTCGAGGTGTTGAAATACAAAAGGAAGAAGTTAAAGCATTGAGAAACTATCTGAACGAACTGGAAAAAGTCAAAAGCGAGTCTATAAAAAGAGGTAATGAAAAAGACGCAAATCTTATATTATGTTTACAATTTAGTGTAAAAGCTATTGAGAAAGAGCTGTTGATGCTGATAAACTTAAAAGAAGACAAAATGGATGAAGCTTGGGACTGCTTAGTCGAATCCCAAAATTTGATCCAAAATGTAATTAAGAACCACCCTTTGGGGGGTGAATATTTATTGGGATATGCAAGTAGATTGAAAGGGTACGAAAAGCTTTTATTTCCCAAAATGATGTTTTCCAGTGCTGGAACAATAATAAAAAATAGCGAGTGTTCAATATGTAATGGAGAATACAGCGAATGTGATCATATTAAAGGCACATTTTACATGGGTAAAATGTGCCAAAGAATCATAAAAGAAATAGATGAACTTGAAGAAATATCAACAGTTGAAAATCCTGATGACAAAAGATGTCGAGCAAAAGCTATTATTGATAGATCTACGGATGGAGTCGAGTATGAAACAGATTTACTCACGTTAAGAACAAAAACACTACAGCCAACAAAGCAGAACACCAAGCCTAGTAAATGTGAACCAGCACATTAATTGTCCCAGGTCATGATATTGATATACGAAAGACAATATTCTTAACCCGGCCTATGGCCGTACAGGTCGTTGTGTATCATTTGAATAATAAAATAGATGAAAATCTTATCGGTTAGGGATACTCCTGAAATCGCAGCTACTGCCATCAAGTACTTTCAAAAGGTTTGGGATAGTGTTTGGCCCATAATTTACGAAGACTGCATAACCCACGCTATAGAATCAAAGAACCCGTTACCACAATGGTACTTGATGGAAAAGGATGACGAAATAATCGGCTGTGCCGGACTAGTCACCAATGATTTTATCAGTAGAATGGACCTATACCCCTGGGTGTGTGCGGTATTTATTGACGAAAAGCATAGAGGTAACGCTTATGGTTCGTTGCTACTGGAAAAAGCAAAATCGGATGCCCTCGCAGCCGGGTTTGAGAATCTATACTTAAGCATGGAGCACATTGGATATTACGAAAAATATGGATTCAACTACGTCGGCCAGGGTTATCATCCCTGGGGTGAAGAATCCAGAATATATGCGTTAGGTTTAAAATAGAAGTATAGCCAGCAGTTGAAACAAACAGAAGAAAGCTGGAACCCGTATCTTTAAGAGAAAATAAGCAGAAAGGATATGAAAACGTTAACTATAGAACTACCCGGTGAAACTAATGAGCAAGAAGCGAAGAGGATAGTTGTCACTGCATTTTTCGCTGTGGGTATATTAAGTTTGGGTCAGGCAGCATTATTTTTAAGCATCAGTAAGTGAGAGTTTCTGGAAACAGAAAAGATTTGAAGTTAGATCAATGAGTAGTAAAGAAAGGTACATAAATCCATTTACCGACTTCGGCTTCAAAAAGCTATTTGGGACAGAATTCAACAAAGAGTTACTGATTGACTTTTTGAATCAGGTACTTGGTGATAGAGAACGAATACAGGATTTGACGTATTTGAATACTGAGCATCTAGGTAATACTGAATCGGACCGGAAAGCCATCTTCGATCTTTATTGTGAGAATGAGCAAGGGGAGAAGTTCATCATAGAGCTACAGAATGTAAAGCAGCAGTACTTCAAAGATAGAAGTATCTTTTACTCTACATTCCCCATTCAGAGCCAAGCACCAAAAGGTACGGACTGGGACTACTATTTAAAAGCAGTGTATACGATTGGCATATTGAATTTTAGCTTTCCAGATAAGAGTGAGCAGGAGCGTTTTATGAGGGAGGTTCAGTTGATTGATAAAGAAACGGTGGAAGTCTTTTACGATAAGCTGACGTTTATTTATCTGGAAATGCCTAAATTCAAGAAATCGGAAGATGAGTTACTTAGCCAGTTTGATAAATGGCTGTATGTATTGAAGAATCTGCATCGTTTACAGAACAGACCCGTTAAATTACAGGAGAAGGTATTTGAAAAGCTGTTTTCAGAAGCCGAAATTGCCAAATTAAACAAAGAAGAAATGAGTGCATACGAAGAAAGCCTGAAAGTCTACCGAGATAATAAGAATACGATGGATTACGCAATTGAAACGGCCAAAAAAGAAGGAATGGTAGAAGGCGCATCGAAGCGAGAAGTAGAAATTGCGAGAGAGTTGAAAAAGAACGGTGTTTCAATAGATCTGATTGAGAAAACAACAGGCTTAACCAAAGAGCAAATAGAAAAGTTATAGAATAATATGGCAAAAATCCGTAGCCACAACGTATACACTCACCATTAGTCGTTCTAAAAAAGTGATCGCTTAGTGTAACTTATTGAGGGTTGAGTTGTCTCGTAAAAAAATGCACCAACCTGTAAGTTATATGAAAGCCATCACCAAACACCGTTACGGAGGGCCCGAGGTACTTCAGTTAGAAGAAGTGGCCAAGCCCGCCGTAAAAGACCATCACCTGCTTGTGCGCGTAAAAGCCAACTCCGCCAATCCGGCCGACTGGCACATCCTGCGCGGCGCGCCGTTCTTTGCCCGCTTCAGTTTTGGCTTGTTCAAGCCTAAAGACCCAAATCTGGGAGCTGACTTTTCCGGAACGGTAGAAGAAGAGGGCCATGGTGTGACAGATTTCAAGGTAGGTGACAACGTATTCGGAGAATCCCTCAAGGGCGGAGCCTTTGCCGAATACATCTGCGTTTCCGCTAAGGTTTGTGGTACAATGCCCGAAAGCGCTGAATTCGCTACAATGGCCGCGGTACCCATCGCGGGGCTTACCGCTTTGCAGGCCCTTATCACCCACGGAAAACTCAAAGAAGGTGAGTCGGTGCTGATTAATGGTGCTTCGGGCGGAGTCGGGCATTTTGCGGTACAAATCGCTAAAGCCTACGGGGCCCAGGTAACCGGAGTATGCTCCAGCCGCAACCGAGACTTTGTGAAAAGCCTGGGAGCGGATGCGGTGATTGCCTACGACGAAGAGAATATCCATCAGCACAACCATAAGTACGATCTGGTGCTGGATACCCACGGCAATCTTTTTCTAGATGATTTTAAACGTATGGGCCAACGAGGCGTAGTAATCGGCTTCACCACCATGAAGCATATGGTGCGCTTACTCATTAGCACCCTGTTTAGTAAATTTCCGTTAGCCCAGTTCACCGCCCAAGCCAATACGCAGGATCTGGAGACATTGGCGGACTTGATACAAAGCCAAAAGGTGAAAGCGCACCTGGAAAAGATCTACCCCCACCAGCAGATTCCCGAAGCCATCGGCTACATTGAAGCCATGCGCACCCGGGGGAAAGTGGCTATGGTTTGGGAAGATGCGGAAGAAGTTGAAACTTTACACGAAGTAGTACGAAATACCAATTAGTAGAAACATCCACTGCGTAGTGTAAGATGAAATTTGAGTTAATCAGTGTGCTAAGCACCATAGAGCGCCTGTATGATTTGCCAAGAACCAGGGAGCGATTCAATAAGTACCTCTATCTACTGCAAGGTGATACGAAAAATGAAATGGTATTACCCATCGCCTCGTTCAACCCGATGGGAAAAGAACTGGCTACTGAGAAACTAAAACGATTGATTCAGTTAAACGCCGAAGGTATCGCTGCCCAGGAGCTGGCCCGCATTAACAGTACCCTCGAAAAGCACCCCCATCGCACCATCAGGGTAGCCTTAAATCTGGCTGACGATGTGGAAGGCTCATGGTCTGAATACTACTCCACCGATTATAAAAGCAAGTTTGAAATAGCATCCTTAGTAAAGCGGAATTTTTGCACTCCTATTTTCTGGACAAGAGAAAGTGTAACGGAAGAAATCATTGTTCAGCGAGTCAGAGAATACGTTTTCCGAACCCTGTTTTGGGTGCATCGCGGACCGCCCAAATCGTTACAAGATTGTTTGGAACAAGAAATTTACGTGCAGGCAAACTCAACAGATGAGATTTCTTTACCGAAAAACCAGGATTTCGGTAACACGGAAAAGTTCTTATCAGAACACGCTGATTCAGAGGATTATAACGTAAAATTCAACTTCTTCTACGGAGACGAAGCATCAAAATCATTAGAATACGCCACCTATGGAATTCTACCGTACGAAGGATTTGAATACGCAAAATTTCTGGCTAAACGAAAACAAGAGCCTTTGTCTGACTGAGCCACCGGCATTATCCGTACTGAACACTGCCATGCTACACAGTAGCTAACGCCAAACGAAACAAACAGAAGAAAGGTAAAACCCGTATCTTTAAGAAATAAGTAGAAGAGCTATGAAAACGTTAACCATAGAACTACCGGATGAAACTGATGAGCGAGAAGCAAAGATGATAGTAGCTGCTGCTCTGTTCGATAAAAGTATATTAAGTTCGGGACAAGCCGCAGCGTTTGTAGATATTAGTAAGCGGGAGTTTCTGGAAACGGTCGGCCAATACGGCGTCTCTATATTCGGTGAAACCGAAGAGGATTTACAGTTGGGTTGATGAATAATGAAGAAAAGTATATCAACCCATTCACCGATTTCGGCTTCAAGAAACTGTTCGGAACGGAATTCAATAAAGAGCTTCTGATCGACTTCCTGAACCAAGTGCTTGGTGATAGAGAGCAAGTCCAGGACTTAACTTACTTGAATAGTGAGAATTTGGGTAACACGCAGACCGATAGAAAAGCAATCTTTGATCTATACTGTGAAAATGAGCAAGGGGAAAAGTTCATCATTGAGTTACAAAATGTCAAACAGCAGTATTTCAAAGACCGAAGTATTTTTTACTCCACATTCCCCATTCAAAGCCAGGCACCCAAAGGGAAAGAATGGGACTACTATTTAAAAGCAGTCTACACTATTGGTATCCTAAATTTCAGCTTCCCTGATCAGATCGATTATGAACGTTTTATGAGAGAGGTTCAGCTAATTGATAGAGAAACGGCTGAGGTCTTTTATGATAAGCTGACGTTTATTTATCTGGAGATGCCTAAATTCAAAAAGACAGAGGATGAGTTGGTTAGCCATTTTGATAAATGGCTGTATGTATTGAAAAATCTGCATCGTTTACAAGATAGACCTGTTAAATTACAGGAGAAGGTATTTGAAAAGCTGTTTTCAGAAGCCGAAATTGCAAAATTAAACAAAGAAGAAATGAGAGCATACGAAGAAAGCTTAAAGGTCTACCGAGATAATAAAAACTCAATGGATTACGCTATCGAAACTGCTAGAAAAGATAGAGATATTGAAATAGCAAAAGCTATGAAAAAGTATGGCGATCCAGTAGACAAGATAGCGGCCATAACAGGATTGACAAAAGAGGAAATAGAGAAGTTATAGCCTACCGTAGCTAAGACGTATAGCCATGGTAAACGCATCCCCCCCACTGACTGATCAGATTGGTATTGCGAAGATATTGTATAACAACTATCTTCCGCGAGCTTTTCTACTTAACTTTCCTAAGCATGTATCGAGTAAAAATAGTCAGTAGTTTCTTATACGCCCTAGCACTCACTTTTACCGTAGTAGCCCAGGAGCAGGGGCTGGAGCGCTGGGAGAATACCATACAGAAGTTTGAGCAGCAGGATGCGCAGACTCCGGTAGCGCCCGGAGCTATACTGTTTACCGGAAGCTCATCTATTGCTATGTGGCAAGATATATCCGATTATTTTCCCGACCAGCGAATTATTAACCGGGGCTTTGGGGGTTCTCAGTTCAGTCATGGTCGGAAGAAATTCCGGCCATTTTTTATGTTTTGAACATGAGATTAG
>ERZ1740058.101-NODE-101-length-72806-cov-7.983203_pt1 | contig 72806 bp, 72 predicted proteins | sample MGYA00581745_ERZ1740058 | MGnify/ENA primary metagenome ERZ1740058 (study PRJEB43018, sample SAMN04849742) | marine metagenome | isolation source: floating plastic debris | place: Pacific Ocean | collected 2008-08-30 | study: EMG produced TPA metagenomics assembly...
TGGAGTTCAGCGAAGCTAACCGAGCCTGCGAGCTCGACGCAGTCAAAAAATGAACAAAAGGTAAGTCGAGGCATAAACAATAAAAATTTCACGACATGTTAATTATACAGAATTTAATCCTTAAATATTCTCTAAATTACAAGTTAAAAAATCACGCAAATGGAAGCAAAATACGATAAAATTGGCGCCAATTACAATCTAACTCGAAAAGCAGACAAGTACCTGACCCAGCAATTAATTCATCATTTACAGCCAACCAAAAGTGGCAAATACCTGGACATTGGTTGTGGAACAGGCAACTATACAAATGCGCTTCAGAAAAATGGATTTGATTTCATTGGGGTCGATCCATCAGCACTCATGCTGGAAAAAGCACGGATCAAAAATGACAAGATTTATTGGAAAATCGGTTCTGCAGAGAATATAGGCCTTCCTGAAAACCACGTGGACGGAATAATCGGCTCTTTGACGATCCACCACTGGACTGATTTGACAATAGGATTTTCAGAGATGCGTAAAGTCTTGAAACCGAACGGTAGAATTGTGATTTTCACCTCAACGCCTAAACAGATGAAAGGTTATTGGCTGAATCATTACTTTCCGAAAATGCTCTCTGCTTCGATTGTTCAAATGCCAAGTTTGGAAAAAGTAAAAGCCGCTATGGAGGACAGCGGAATAACGTTTCTAGGAACAGATAAGTATTTTGTAAAACCCGATTTAGAAGACCAATTTCTATACTGTGGAAAACAAAATCCAGCATTGTACTTTGACGAACAGATAAGACGTGGCATCTCTTCTTTCTCATCCTTGGCCAATAAAACAGAAGTAGAAAAAGGTTTATCGGAACTCAGAAAAGACATCGAGAGCGGAAAGATTAACGCTGTCATTCAATCCTATGAAAACGACTTTGGAGACTATTTGTACATCATTGGAAAAAAGCCATCAGATAACTAGGACTATCCGTAACGCCAGGCAGTAGGATATATAAAGGAATTCTAAAAATTAGAAAATAAATCTCACTGCATATGTATAATCATTAAAACTGTCGTAAGAAACTCAATCAATCGGAATTTGTACAGTAATATTACCTACTTGGTGTGAGCTGGAGCCTTCTACTTGGCTCGTTCTAAACTTCTGAGAAAATGCCACAGACCAATCTTTATACTTCAGCGCTACCCCTATTTGGCTTTCGAGGTAAAACCTGTTGATTTCCTCGGACGATAAGCGATAGCCTCTGGATATGCCTCGTTCGTATCGTTGCCTATCCCAAAAGCCTCCTTCTAAATAAGCATTGTATACTGTATAGCCTCCATTAGTACGTTGAAAGAAGGAAAAATCAAACTTGCTGCGCTTAAAAAGGGGTAAACGAGACCTTACGCCTAAATTGAATTGATTGATCAGGCTCCCTACAGCACCGCCTACCAAGCCCCGCGTTTCTACAAATTTTCGCTTCAAAAGGCGTGTCTCATAAAAGAGGTGATAGTTGATAATAGGATAGTTATCTATTTGCCAATCCCAGCCATTCGGTCGAGGGTCGTTGGTCAGTTCGTGAAACCAAATTTGTGTCTCTTCCGCAAGGCTCCACGGCCCTAATACGCCTAGCAAAAAACCACTCCGTATCTTCGTGTTCTTTTCTGGATGTTGAGAGTAAGCCTCATGAGAGACAAAGAGTCCTCCAGCATAAGGCCAATCTCCCTCTTCTAAGCGATCTTTCTCTATATTCTCAGGGGTAAACATCGCTTGGCTTAGCCCCCAACTGTACCGAATCGCCTTATCCTCCTTATACTTGATCAACAAATTATCTGGGAAACGATTGCGGTCATTTTCTTTCGTATAGTTAATGGCCATTCGTAGGCCATTGGTATAGTAGCGATCTGTACGGTTACCAATCGAAAAAAAGTCATTATCTACGTATAGCTCCAAGGTAGTAGCAGGCTTTTGAGCGAGTAAAGAATGGCTAAGGCATATACATAGATAGCAAAGCAATAATTCAAGTATTATAATCATAGCAGGATACTTTATAAGGCCCTCCTAGCTGGCGTACAGGAGGGCACTTCTTGTTAAGGGGCTTGTTTCTTCCAAATAAAAGTTTTGCTCATGAGCATTTTACGCCCTACTATTTTGAGCGTTTGTGCGTCTACAAGGGTGAGTGTCGCTTTTACATTCATCCCGTTGGTTGCTTTCAGTGTACTCGTTAAGGCTTCTTTATCCTCGTCGTATACAATTTTATCAAGCAGTAAGTGGTCGACCTTTTCCTCATCGGCTGACTCGATAATCTTTCCGTACCAATGGCCATTTTTGGCCTTGTAGATTTTAATGACAGACTTGTCTACTTCTTCTGCATACCACTTTCCAGCAATTTTCTCTGCACTTTGTGCGAAGGTAGCAGCACTTATTAGCATACCTACCATTAGTAACGCACTTACTTTTACTCTCTTTTTCATAAGCTATTTATTTAAAACGTTGATTTAAAATAGTACTAACTAGTTTTCTTATAATTAATGATAGCCCAAGTATTAAACAGGAGGGCAAAGCCTGTCATAATCAAGAAATGATTTTGTATATCCTTAAAACCACTTCCTTTCATCACAATCATACGCATTACCTCTATAAAGTAGGTAACGGGATTGGCATACGCAAACACCTTTGCCCATTCTGGCATACTCTCTATGGGTGTAAACAGGCCGCTCATTAATATGAAAATCATCATAAAAAAGAAGGAAAGTGACATCGCTTGTTGCTGTGAAGTAGAATAGGTAGATACCAGCAGCCCTACACCCAAGATGGCTACTAAGAAAAGGCTCAAAAAGGCGTACAACGTAAGTATACTACCGGCTGGCACAAGATCGTATACCAAACGCGCAATCAAGAAGAAACCAAGGCTAAAAACAAATATACCGATCGTCCAAAAAGGAATCAGCTTTCCTAAAATGAAATGATGCTTTTTAATAGGTGTTACGTTGATTTGCTCAATAGTGCCCACTTCTTTCTCCTTTACAATATTCAAGGCGCACATATAGGCCCCGATCATCGTAACGAGTAATACCAAAATACCCGGCACCATAAAGAACTGATAATTGAGGAAAGGATTAAACCAATTGAGGTTGTTAATATCAATCAGAGGGGTTTGGTTGAGCCCTTGAGGCGTTATCCAATCGGCTTTAATATCTCCGTTAAAATCCTGAATAATGCTCCCTAAGTAGCTTCCACCCACAGTTGCCTTCGTACCGTTAATGGCATTGACAGCAATGAGTAGACTTTGCTGGTTTTCTCTTACCAAGTTTCTTTCAAAGTCCTGTGGAATTTCCAAGATCAAGTCTGCCTCGTCGCTTTCTAGCTGCTCAAAAGAATTCCTGTAAGAACTCCCAAAATCAGTGAGTACAAAGTAGCCAGAAGAGCGGATTTTAGAAACCAGTTCTTGCGAATAGGGAGAGCGATCGTGGTCTACAATGGCAATATTGACATTCTTTATCTCAAAGTCGGCTGCTAAGGGCATCACCAACAACTGAATCAACGGCATGGCCAATATCATACGCAAGATGATCGTATCCCGAAAAATCTGCTTATATTCCTTTTCTAATAAAAATTTTAAAGTTCTCATGCTAAACGTATGTTAAATTTTTTGATACTGATCCCCAAGAGCACTACGGTCATGCCTAATAAAATAAGGACTTCTTTCCATACAGCACTAAAGCCCAACCCTTTGATCATCACTGACTTCACGATGATGTAATACCACTTCGAAGGCACTATGTTCGCTACGGTCTGCAAAGCGATGGGCATATTCTCTAGCGGAAACATAAAGCCTGTAAACATCATTGTAGGGAGTAACATGCCCATGAGCGAGAAGATCATCGCTTCTTGCTGGGTAGCCGTAGCATTGGAAATCAGTAAGCCTAACGCCAAAGCGGTAATAATAAACAGTGTACTGGTGGCAACCAGCAACAGTAGGCTCCCTTTTACAGGTAAGTCAAGCAGGTAGACACTTAGCAACAGAATAATCCCTAGGTTAATCAACGAAAGCAGTAAATAAGGCAACGCCTTTGAAATGATTACCAATAAAGGGTTGAATGGAGATACCAGAAGCACCTCCATCGTCCCCTTTTCCTTCTCCTTTACAATCGATACAGAGGTCATTAATACACATACTAATAATAGCACAAGTGCCATTACCCCAGGTACATAATTGGTGGTACCTTTTAATTCGGGGTTGTAGAGCATTCTGGTTTCTGTACGAATTTGTAAAGTCGGCTGGCTGTTTATCAAGCTGGCTTGATAATCTTTAATGATATTCGTAGCATAGTTCGTAAGTGTAGTAGCTGTATTGGGATCAGAAGCGTCGGCAATGATCTGTATTTGTGCCTCGTTCTGATGGGTCAAGTCGTCGTAGAAATCATTCGGAAAAATGATGGCTAGCTTGACGTCTCCTGCTTTAAAGGCTTGTTCAATTTGCTGATGACTCATCAGCGCCTTTTTAATCGTAAAGTTATTACTTGCTTCGATTTTTCGGATAATCTGTTGGCTAGCATCATCTTTTGCGTAGTCACAAATAACAATCTTTGAATCTTTGATCTCGTTGGTCAGTGCAAACCCAAATAAGATAATTTGTACAATTGGTAACCCAAATAACAAGAGTAAAGTCTTTTGGTCTCTAAAAACATGGTAAAATTCTTTCCTAACAAATGCTCTAAACTGTTTCATGGTTATAGTTGGTTAAATTAATCGCCGCGCTGTGCGCCTCTAGCGAGTTCAAAGAATACATCATCCATAGAGGTAGTATTAAATTGCTGCTTTAAAGTAATGGGCGCGTCAAGTGCTTTGATCTTGCCATCTACCATCATAGAAATTCTATTACAATACTCGGCCTCATCCATATAGTGGGTGGTTACAAATACGGTAATCCCCTCGTCGGATGCAGCATAAATCAAGTCCCAAAACTGCCTGCGGGTGACGGGGTCTACCCCTCCTGTAGGCTCATCTAAGAATACAATTTTAGGATCGTGGAAGATCGCCACTGAAAAAGCCAGCTTCTGCTTCCAGCCTAAGGGTAAAGAGCCCACTAGTTTATGACCGTGCGAGGCGAGTCCTAGCTGGTTGATCAATGCCTCGCTTTTCTCTTTAATTTGTCGGTCTGATAAGCCGTAAATTCCTCCAAAAAAACGAATATTTTCTAGTACGGTAAGGTCTTCGTATAGCGAGAACTTCTGGCTCATATAGCCGATGTTCTTCTTGATTTTCTCTGTTTCTTTATACACATCAAAACCAGCAATGGTAGCCTCTCCAGAAGAAGGCGTAGAAAGACCACATAGCATCCGCATAGCGGTGGTTTTGCCAGCACCATTGGCGCCTAAGAAGCCAAATATCTCTCCTTTATACACATCAAAGGTAATTTGGTCAGCGGCTACAAAGTCGCCGAAGCGCTTGGTCAGTTGGTGGGTTGAGATAACTACTTCGTCGGTCATGAGGCTTGCATTAATTTGATAAAACAATCTTCGATAGTGGGCTTCGTAGGGGAAAGCTGTACTTCTGCATGTTGCTCCTTTAACGAAGCAAGCAAATTTTCAGTCGTCTGTTCCCCTTCTTCGGTAAGGGTAATGTGATGGTATTCGCCAAAAGCGTAACAAGTAGCTACCAGCGAAGAGCTTCTTAAATCTTGTAGTAATTGGCTCATATTACCCGCTTTGATCGCGTACAGCTTCTCAGGGAACTGCTCGATGATCCCCTGTGGTGTATCAATCGACAGAATAGCGCCTGCTTGAATAAGTGCGATGCGTTCACACAAGGTAGCTTCATCCATGTAGGGCGTAGAAACGAGGATGGTAATGCCTTGTACTTTCAGTCGCTTTAGCATCTCCCAAAATTCTTTCCGCGATACGGTATCTACCCCAGTGGTAGGCTCATCTAAAAAGAGAACGGTTGGGCGATGAATCAGCGCACAGCAAAGCGCCAGCTTTTGCTTCATACCTCCAGAGAGATTTCCTGCTCGCCTTTTCTTAAAAGGCTCAATTTGTACGTATATTTCTTTGATCAAGTCGTAATTTTCTTCAATAGAGCTGTTAAAAACAGTAGCGAAAAACTGTAGATTTTCTTCCACCGTCAGGTCTTGGTACAAGGAGAACTTGCCCGGCATGTAGCCTACTTGACTCCGAATTTTTTTGTAGTCTTTTACCACATCACAGCCATTCACTAGTGCAGTTCCTGTATCGGGTAAAAGTAGGGTGGTCAGTATCCTAAACAAGGTGGTTTTCCCTGCCCCATCGGGTCCAATGAGCCCGAAGAGTTCTCCTTCATTTACCGAAAAAGAAATATCCTCTACGGCTTTGGTTTGCCCTTTATTGTAGGTCTTTGTGATACGATCGAGTGTTACATCTGCCATGGATTGCTATTTTTATCATTTTTGTTTTGGACAAGTACTTTAAAACTTTATTTCGCCATACATGCCTATTTTATAAGTACCATCGTTTTTCACTTTTACCTTCATAGCGTATACCCGATTGGCACGTTCATCTTTTGTTTGAATATCTTTGGGTGTAAACTCTGCCTTGTCGCTTATCCAAGTTACTACCCCAGTTGTTTCTTTAAAGTCACCCTTTCCATTATCAGTATACACCTTTACTTTTTGGTTAATTTTTACTTGTGGGAGTTGTGTTCCTGAGATATATACCCGAAGAATAATTTCTGATAAATCTGCTATTTTATACAAGGCCTTCCCTTCTGAGGTCATTTCATTGGGTTCGGCATAGGTAACGAGTACTGTACCATCAATAGGATTGATAATTTCACAGCTCTCTATTTGGTCTTCAATCTGCTCTATCTGAGCCAATAAAGGCAAAGGATCATTTTTGAGTCCTGCTGCTTGCGTTTGTAAGGCAGAAACCTGCGCCGTTCTCTGCTGCTGTATCACCTCTAGTTGTTTGGTAAGCTCATCTACTTGTGCATCTATATCGTCTAGCTGTTTTTCAGTAGCCGCTCCTCCTTCTACTAGTTGTTTGAAGCGTTTCTGTTCTTGTAATAAGTTCTCTAGTTTAATCTTGTTGGCTTCTTGCTGTCTTGTATAGAAGCTTGTCTGGGCAGCTATATTGGGTAAACGACTATCAATAGCAGCTATTTGTGCTCTCATTTGCTTCTTTCTTAAGTGTAGCTGAGTACTGTCTATGTAGCCTACTTGAGTACCTGCTTTTAGTTTTTGCCCTTCTTCTATCTTGAGGGTTTTGATGATGCCATTGGCTTCTGCTGCAATGATGATTTCATCGGCTTCAAAAGCTCCTGAGGCGTCGAAGGTGTGTTCATTATCTTTGCAGGCACTGAAACAAAACACCAGACCCAAGAGCAATGTAATACTTTGTAAATTTTTCATGGTTTTACTATTTAAGGGTTGATTATACATTAATTTCCACGGGTAGTTTGGTACTGGTACTGTGCCATCAGTAGCTGCGTTTCGTGGAGCAATAAGTTCTGCCTTGCTTTATCGGCTGCATTTACATAAGAGAGGTAATCATTAGAAGTGATTGTACCTAGTGCCAATTGCTTTTGAGAAGTCTCTTTAATTTCTTCTCGTAGCTTTATGATTTCCTCATCCGATTGGATAAGGCGTTGGTATTTATCGATCTCACTGCTTTGTTGTTGTAAAGTGATATTTGTATTAAGCAAGAAGGTCTCTCTTTGTGTCTCTATAATCTCTTGGTTGAGCGAAAGAATTTTTTGTTCCTTACTTTTCGTGTAGAGGTTCGCTACGTTCCATTGTAGTCGTATGCCACCAATGTAGTAAGCCTCAAACTCATTGCTCAGTAGGTTAAGCGCAGGTCTTCCGTAGCCTCCCTGAAAAAACAAGCTAAGGTTGGGCATATTCTTCGTGTTAATCATCTTATCTTGAATGTCAAGCGACCTCTTTTGAAGTTCGTACAGTTGCAATTCCTTTCGCTGTATATCACCTGTCATCGTTACAGGCGCGGGTTTCTCTAGCTGTGTATTGGCTGGTAAGCTTTGCTTAATGAATAAACCTAACATATCTAAGTAGCCCTGTCTTGTGGCGTTGAGATCAATAATTTTTTGCTCTGTAGCGAGCATTTCTGCTTCTAGTAAAGATAAGTTGGTAGGCAGCGCAGTGCCATTGTCGATTGCCGTTTTGGTATTGTCTATCCCAATCTCAATGTCTTTTTGGAGTAAGGCTGTCTGCTCAATTTGCGTATCTAAGAGTAAGGCGCCAAAGTAAATTTGATTAATACGCTCTCTTACTTTATAAAGCTCTACGGCTACTTGTTGCTCTTCTACTTCAGCATTGGCTTCAATGAGTTGCTTATTCTGCTGTACAGTACGTAGGTTGGTAATAGGCTGTACTACTTCTCCATAAATTTTATATTGATCTTGGCTAATTGGCTCTATGTCGGCTTCTGGCAGCGCAAATGGGACTTCTGTTACGTCAGATTGATAAGTCGCTTGCCCAGCAATCGTTAGCTGAGGTAAGCTACCCTTGGCAGCATTACTAATAGAATATTGGGTTGATTTTTTAATAAGGTCTAGTTGCTTTACGAGTGGATAGTTCTCCTCAGCCATTGTGTAACAGTCCTCCAAACTGAGGGAAGATGGTTGCTGTGCTAGTAAGGTTGGTGTATAGCATACTGCCCATAAGAGCCAACACCAATGCGTCAATTTTATATTAATCATTTCTTTTATTTTTTTGTTTTAAACATTTGATTAAACCAACTCAAAAAAAAATTTTATATTCTACTTTATAAGTACATTTTCTTAATCCATGTGGGTATTAGTTTTTTTCGCTCTAACACAAACTCCCTAAAATCCGGCTCGTCCAGATCGCCTACATATTGTAGCATAGGCTTGGTAATAAATGGAAATACCGTGAGTCCCATTACATTGGCCAAAAAGTGCAAGAGTGATGGTAAAGGATGGCCTGCTTTGATTCTCTCTTGGTATTGCTTAAAAAAGCTAGATGCCTGAAAGAAATTTCTTAAATCCATTCTTCGAAACAGTTCCTCAGCGTTGTTACGAAGCTCGTTCATAAGAAAGATGGGTAAATCAGGCTGCTCTACAATAAAATCTATATACCTTGCCACAAAAGTCTCTATTTTTACTTCTAAAGAAATGTTGTCATCATTAAAAACTTCTTTCATTGTGTAAAAAAAACTTTGAAAACTCTCAAACATAATAATATCAAACAACTTCTTTTTACTGCGAAAATAATAATTCAAGAGGGCTAAGTTGATGCCTGCTTCTTCGGCAATGTCTCTTGTACGTGTGGCTGCGAAACCTTTCTTATGAAAAACAGTACGCGCCGCTTCTTTAATTTTTTCTTCTGCTGTCATATTTCACGCTTCCTTTCTCTCGCACAATGTAAAAGTAGGTACTTTTATAGTGAGCGAGAAATATTTAATCACTAAACTTATTCAAATGTTTTAATCAATTGTTTAAATGTCTTATCAGAAGGCTAAAATGTTTTAGCGTTTTATTACTTAAGTTTACTTCCTACACTTGCTCAAAACGAATGCTAGCGGGAGTTATCACCTTCCAGGCATCTCCTTCTTTTTGCAGTGCTCCCTTTTCTACGTTTACGATTTTATTGGCCTCTGCTACTTCATTGGTAAAGGTACAAGCAGTAGCAAGTAATACATCAGCATAATTGAGCGCTATTTGCTGAAAGTGCGGGTCTTCTACAATTTGAAAAGAGGCCTTATCAGGATTAGCAGGATCAATCTCTATTTTATAAAAGCTTTCCTTATTGGGCACTTGTGTAAACTCACTGTACACAAAATGCTGTCCATTGGGATGGAACTTAGCGTAATACACAGGCGATTCATTGATCACTTGCTCATAGGCCTCTTTCATTACTGTTTCCTGTACTTTACTAGATTTTTCTGTATTTTCTTGGATTTGCTGCGTTTTTGTGAGCTGTTTACCGAAGGTCTCTTCAAAGCGTAGTAGTTCTTCTTTCGTAATCAATTGATCCATACGTTCATCTAAATGAATATAACGTTCTCGGTACATACCCTCTGCTTGTTTGATGCGATGAAGCACCGTGCTCTTTACCATATAAGCATATCCTAGGCTTACCAGCGCAATCAATGTAGCTAAAATCGTAGTAATCCATAGTCCTGTATTCGACTCTGTTGCTTTCTCTTCGTCTGTATAAGGAGTTAGTGGCGTGGTAGTCTCTTCTTCTTGTGTAGCTACTGGCGCGGTCTCGTTCTCTTCTTCATCTTGCGTGGTAGCAGGAGTGGCGGCTAGAAGCGCCTCATCTTTTACTCTTGTAAAATCCATTACCACCTCATCTACTTTTGCTTGCCAACTATCTTTTTCTGCTTGGCTGTTTTTCACGGCGTTACCAATGCGGCGTAGTTCATTAATTACCTCTTCTGACAACTGGTCAAGACGTCCCTCTAAGTCTGCGGTATTGGCGTATTTTTTTCCTTTAAAGGTATTGAGTATACGACGAGAACTTTTAAAGTTGGCGGGAAGGGTTGTGTTGATACTGGCGTAACTTTCACAGGTCAGTTGGTCGGCTATCTGTTTTTGTCCTTGCTCACGACAATTAAACTGAATCGCCTTACACACCATCGTTAGCTTTGCTTCTTCATAGAGTGCTTCAGTGGTTTGTGCTTGTGTGCCTTGCCAGAAGAGCACCACAAGAAGACTTACGAGTAATTTTTTCATGGCACTTATCAAGATTGGTATTCAGTTACAAAGCTAAAAGAGTTTTTGAGATATTCCTGCTCATGAGCAGCCAATTTAGCAGCTTCTTGCTGGAAAGCTTTCTTTCCTTATATAAAAATATGTCATTTTTTCATATAAAATTACCTAATTTTAACAAATTATAGCCATATTGACATACGTAAGGTACACTACGTAAGGAAGTAATGCCAAAATAACCGTTGTCAGGGCTTGGAGAATTATTTGTTTAAAAGAAGAGGAAGCTAAAATAAGCCAATACTATATAAAGAAAGACTATACTATGAATTTCAAACAATATACCATCAAATCACAGGAGGCTGTACAGAAAGCCTCGCAGATTGCTATGGGCAATCAACAACCCATCGTAGAGACGGGTCACTTGCTGAAAGCCATTGTAGAGCATTCAGACGAAAACACCATTAATTTTTTAACTAGTAAGTTAGGCGTACAAAAACCCACCTTGATCAATAAGCTCGATGAGATTGTGGCTACCTACCCTAAATCGAGCAGTGAAAGCCCTTACCTTTCTAATGCCGCTGCTGCTTCTTTGCAGCGTGCCGAAAAAATGCTAAAGGAATTCAAGGATGAGTTTGTCGCTATTGAGCATATCCTGCTCGGTATCCTAAAAGGGAAAGACAGTACCGCTCAAATGATGAAAGATTTGGGCTTCCAAGAAAAGCAGTTGGTCAAAGCGATTAAAGAATTACGTGGTGACAGCCGTGTCACCGATCAAAATGCGGAAGCGAAATACAAGTCACTAGATCGCTACTCGAAGAACTTAAACAGCTTAGCCAAAAAAGGAAAGCTCGACCCTGTCATCGGACGAGACGAAGAAATTCGCCGTGTCCTCCAAATTCTCTCCCGTCGTACCAAAAATAACCCTATCCTTTTAGGAGAGCCTGGGGTAGGTAAAACCGCCATTGTAGAAGGCTTGGCCCAGCGGATTGTAGCAGGTGACGTACCTGAAAACCTGAAATCAAAGACTTTGGTCTCGCTGGATATGGGACTACTGGTAGCAGGGGCGAAATACAAAGGGGAATTTGAAGAACGCCTCAAGGCGGTTATCAAAGAAGTCACCGACTCCGACGGAGAGATTATTCTCTTCATCGACGAGATTCACACGTTGATTGGCGCAGGCGCAGGCGGTGACAGTGCGATGGATGCTGCTAACTTATTAAAACCTGCCTTGGCACGGGGCGAACTACACGCCATTGGTGCTACCACACTAAAGGAATATCAGAAGTACGTAGAAAAAGACAAGGCGTTGGAGCGACGCTTTCAGCCAGTGATGGTAGACGAGCCTAACATGCAAGATGCGATTTCTATCTTGCGAGGACTGAAAGAAAAGTATGAGCTTCACCACGGGGTGCGTATTATGGACGATGCGATCATTGCGGCAGTAGAGCTTTCTACCCGTTACATCTCTGATCGCTACTTGCCTGACAAGGCGATTGACCTGATGGACGAGGCCGCTTCCAAACTTCGTATGGAAATCGACTCACTACCAGAAGAACTCGACGAGCTGAACCGAAAGATTATGCAGCTAGAAATAGAGCGAGAAGCCATACGCCGTGAAAAGGACAAAGACAAAGAAGCTTTACTTTCCAAAGAAATTGCAGAATTATCAGAAAAGCGTGATGGGCTAAAAGCCAAGTGGCAAAATGAGAAGTCAATCGTAGATGAAATACGACAAGTGAAGGAAGATGCCGAGCAGTTTCGCCTCGAAGCAGAGCAAGCCGAGCGAGACAGCGACTACGGTAAGGTAGCGGAACTACGTTACGGAAAGATTACAGAGGCAGAAAAAACACTCGAGGAGCTACAAACCCAGCTCAAAGAAATGCAAGGCGCTTCCTCAATGCTGAAAGAGGATGTGACTTCTGAAGATATTGCCGAAGTGATTGCGAAAGCGACGGGCATTCCTGTATCGAAGATGCTGCAAAGTGACCGTGAAAAGCTCTTGCAACTAGAAGATGAGCTAGGCAAACGAGTAGCGGGACAACAACACGCCATTCAGGTGATTGCGGATGCCGTACGCAGAAGCCGAGCGGGCTTGCAAGACCCGAAACGCCCGATTGGTTCCTTTATTTTCTTAGGGCCTACGGGCGTGGGTAAAACGGAGCTTGCCAAAACCTTGGCGGCCTACCTCTTCAACGACGAGAACAATATGGTACGCATCGACATGTCGGAGTACCAAGAACGCCACGCCGTAAGCCGCTTGATTGGCGCGCCTCCGGGCTACGTAGGCTACGACGAAGGCGGACAATTGACCGAAGCGGTACGCCGTAAACCTTACTCCGTGATCTTACTAGATGAGATTGAAAAGGCGCACCCTGACGTGTTCAACATCTTGCTACAGGTACTCGACGACGGACGTTTGACGGACAACAAAGGACGCACCGCCAATTTCAAGAATACCATCATCATTATGACCTCTAACATGGGGGCTTCGCTGATCCAAGAGAAGTTTGCTGCCCTTAACGAAGAGAATGAGATTGACGTGATGGAAGATACCAAATCGGAGGTGATGAACCTGCTGAAAACAGCGGTACGCCCCGAGTTCTTGAACCGTATTGACGAGATTGTGATGTTTAAGCCACTCGGCAAGAAAGAGATTCGCCGCATTGTAGAAATCCAGTTCAACGAGCTGAAGAAAACCCTCAAAGACAGTGGTGTAGAACTCCAACCTGACGAAAAGGTATTCGATATGCTCGCAGAAGTAGGCTTTGATCCGCAGTTTGGGGCGCGGCCGCTCAAGAGAGCGATTCAGCGCCGCGTGCTCAACGAACTCTCTAAGGAGATCATCGCCAACAAGGTGCAAAAAGACAGCGTCATCGGCATCACCCTAGATGAATTCGATCGGGTCAAGTTCTTGAACTTAGACAAAGTAGAGATCGCATAGATCTCCAATAGATAGGATGAATATTTTGACCTCCTCGGCGTGTTGGGCTGGGGAGGTTTTTTTGGGGTTTTATCGGTTGCCTAAAAGAATTTTATTAGTTATTTTCAGAATATTAAGATAAGCCTCTAGTAATTCTTCTTTTTATTGAATCATGCCATATACTACGTAACAATTACATACCCTTTAAATATAACCAAAATGCAGATGAGTGAATTTACACCAATTATTGTTGCTATAATTGCTGGTCTATTTGGACAGCCGATAGTTGAATTGATTAGTTCATGTGTTAAAAGAAATCTAAAAAACATCAGAAACGCAGATGCAATTATTAAAACTTTAAAAAACTCTGAAACTGATTTTATCAAAAATTTCATTCTTCCAGATATAAAAGAAAGATGTTTTCATATGCAAACTGGAGTCAGAACTAACGAAAATTCGATTGGTAAATTAGTTGAGTTTAAAAAATCTCTTGGTGGAAATTATACTTGGAATCATATTAAAATAGCAAAGAAATACCTTAAATTTGATAATCAAGGAGTTGAAATAAAGCTTAGCAGGTTTGATAAAGCTTTTTGTAATATCATCTTTATAATAGGTTTATTATTTTTAACTGTTGTACTTATTGGACTTATCTATTTTAGTCAATTTGAGACCAGAAACTTAAAAGCAGCCCTTGTAACAATGTTTGCTTTAGTAGTTTCAATGCTTGTAGGATACTTTTTTATAAAGGAAATTAGTTCAATAATAGTAGCTAGAGGGCTTGAAAGAAGAATAAATGCATTAAAATAATGGCTATACCTAAAATATTTTCTATGCTTATTTGCGAACAAGAGATCTGTAAGATCACCGTCACTTGGCAATAGGAGAGATAAGTATAGTATACAGTTCAGCTTATAGGGCTATCTGTCAATAGTGTGGAATAGATGTCTTAGTAGAAATAAACAAGTTTTAACACCAATCGTATAAAAATTTCATTTCTTGGATAAACGAATGTAGTATATTAAGGTGTTGTAGCACATATGAAAAAGCTGATTCTAGCATTATTAATAGTCGGACTGATTTCTTCTTGTGAACCAAGAATTGAAAATAATTCTGAAACTTTGGACAAAGTTTTTGCTATGTCAAACTTTGATATTGAAATCCAGAATTGGGGATGTTTTGGTGGAAGCGAAGAACATTTTACGGTTCAATTAAAAAATGACGGATATTTATTGCAGTCTAAAAGAACTGGAAAGAGTCATTTATTAACAAAAAACAAAATGGACTCATTAAAAAACTACTTAAAAACTAAAATTGGAAAAGAGGATTACGGAGGTTGTACTTCGAGTGAATATATTAGGCTTGGTTCTGTATTCAATTCTGTGGATTATGAACATAATCATTGCGGTGGAATTGAGGCAACTAGGATTAATGATTTATTAAACTATCACGAACTGATCTCAGATAATGAAGCTGAGGAATAGAATATAAGCTACAACAATGTATAAACATAACTACGGAGGATTCGACTGCGTCCAAATCCACTAGAAATGGCTAATTCTTGTGTAATATCAAAAATTAATGCACGTTAACCTATGATTGTAGTTATACGAGACCATTGAGGCGCAATATGCCTCAACGAATGGGGTGATAGGCGTTTCCTCTCAACAGTTTCGGTGAGCCTATCCCATACCGAAATACGTCTAACATAGAGTAAGTACCATACGGTACATTATCCCTTGACAGGCAAGCTTTTATTTAATAATTTCAGGAGCAAAGATAGGTTTTTACGGACAACCACTTTAACTGGATAGTACGCCGTAAAGCGCCTACCGTCTCATCTGTTAGTATTCATTTAAAGTAAATCAAAATGCATTCAATAAAAGACTTAATTTATTTTGACCTTGAGAAAGCTCGTTCCTTAATTAGTCAATTAAAAGGTGAACTTATTAGCGAGGTATTTCGAGCTTTTGAGGACGAAAATGAAATAAACTCAGGAGTTGGTTTTGATTTAAAGCTTTTCAAGGGAAATACTGGTGGCAAGGAAAAAGACAAGAAAATAAGAACTGAAAAGATAGAAGTATATCATGAACTTTTAAACCAAATAGAAAGTGAGCTTGACAACAAAGAACTTCTAACAGATTTAAATAAGTCATTTGATAGCTTTGATGGTACTTTCGATGATTTTATGAAGTTAACTCCTGAATTTAGCTTTATAAAGGCCAATGGTTGGTCGCGATTCGAAGACTTTGAGCGTTTAAAGAATATCTTTTCAAACTTTAATGAAATACAAAGATTAGTTTTCTCTTCGCAATTACTTGAAAACACTGAAATTCAAGAAATACAAAAGAAAATTAAGGATGCAAAGAAAGGCGTAGAAAAATTAGAAAGGAACCAACGAGCTAAGGAGCTGGCTAAACTAAAATCTCTCGAGGCACAGTTTGATAAGAAATTGCAAGAAGTAACAGATATCCGCATCGCTGATGAGACCTTTATCGAACGGATGAAATTACTCTTTGATACTTTCTCACCAAACAGGTTAAATTTTCGTCTTTTACCACTTGATAATTTCAGTAACTTTCAAATACTATCAAATCTAAAAGAAAAGTACTTAATTGATAGTAATTTTGAGAGTATCATCTATACCTATGGAACAAGACCAAACATTAAACTATCTATTTTTGGAATAATTACATCTTGTCCCAGACCAACTGACGACAGAGTCGATCTTAGTGAGGAGTTTTTAGCTTATGGTGATAATGAGTTGAATAAAGTTCAAACTTTTGATAAAGCATTTAGAAATGTTTTTCAATCTTTTGAGGAATTTGAAAAATTCTTATTTGTACCAACTTATCCTAAACTTGCCATAAGTCCTGTAGCAATTTACAGAGAAGTACAATATAAAAAATCATAAAAGTATAATCTAATTATTGGTTTTATTGGTAGAAAGAGTTGAGTAGTAACATATTATTAGGTTCACAAAAGAGCTTCTAGCAACACTTCTATTTGTCTGAATCTTTAAACAGGTAATATAGACATAAATATGCGTTTTAATAAAAGTGAGTAGGCTTTTTCCGATGAAGGCAGCAGAGTTTTATTTTTTGTGTAAACGAGCCTTACAAAGAAGAAATAAACGAATGTTGTATATTAGGGTATTGTACACCATAGTAATTCAAATATGAAAAAAACGTTTTCAGAAGTCTTAAATGATACAATTGACTATTTCCTATTGGGTGATATTGAGTTATTATGGAATTATAAGATTAAAAACAACTTATCGAATGATTTAGCAACAGAATTTACAACAAAAGAAAATGGAGAGGAGATCGTAAAAAATGGGGTGTTGATTCCCATGTCCAGAATAGTGAATCAACCCTACACAATTATATTCAACACTTCAGCAAATGAATCGGAGTTTGAGAAGGAAGAAAACAGCTTATCCTTTAAAAAAAGTGGTTATATTTTGAAAGTTGAAAACCGAAAAATAATTTTATTTACTTGGTGGATTTTAAATGACTTTAGTGATGAAAAAGTCAAGGAATTAGTGGAGAATCCTTCCAAATGGAACAAACCGTTTATTGAAATTGAAAATGGCTGGTATGATGTTGATATTTTAGGAGGATTTACCAAACAACCATTTGAATTTAAAAATAAGGAAGGGAATATTATTAAAGACTATTCTCTTGAGCCAACATTTGAATTTAAATTGACTTTAAGAAACAAAAAAAATGATTTTAAAGCGAACATAAATGATTCGTTCGAATTGCTAGAAATCAAATAAATATAGTGTACAACAAGGTACCCACTGCATTCAAACACCCGACACCCCATCCGTTCTCATCAATTAAAAAAAGAAAAATAGCAAATGGGATTAATGATATTCCTGCTCTTTCAGATATACTATCCGAAAGAACGAAAACTTGTGAAAAACGAGAATAAGTCAGGCAATATACCAACATAAATATGCGTTTTAATGAGAGCGAATAGGCTTTTCTGATGAAGGTAGCGGAGTTTTATTTTTTGGATAAACGAACCTTATAAAGAAGAAATAAACGAATGTCGTATATTAAGGTGTTGTATGTCATTCATATACACATGAAAAATAAACAATGAGATTTTTATTAAGCATATTAAAGCGAATAGGTATACTCTTAGGTTTATTTCTATTTCTTATTTTAATTAGTGGGCTAATGATACGTATTTTTCATTGTCCACAACCTTCTGGTGAGCTTATTGATGTAGAAGGTTATAAACTTCATATTAATAGTGCGGGAGAAAAAAACAGCAAACCTACTGTTATAATTGAAGGTGGAGATGCTACACCTACTGATTACTATTATTGGCTTAGTGAGGGATTGAAAGATAGCTTACGTGTAATTCGCTATGATCGTGCTGGAATTGGGTATAGCGAATTAAAGGATGGCTCAAGAGATATGAATATTAGGGCTCATGAGTTGCATTCCTTATTGAAAAAAGCAGGAGAATCACCACCTTATATTTTGGTTGGACATTCTAGAGGAGGAATTGCTATACGTGTATTTACTAAACTTTATCCAAATGAGGTAGCAGCTCTTGTTTTTCTAGATGCTACTCACCCTAATATAAATGAGCGCTTCAAAGCACAGTTAGGCTTACCAGATAAGCCAAATGTTTCTTGGAGGTTACAAACTATGGAAAAAATTGCAGATTTGGGTGTTTTAAATCTATTCGATAGAGTATTTGGCCCTATGGCAACAGAAGAGGGACTGCCCAAAAAACTGAACAAACATTTTTTAGATTATACTGCCAATGGAAAATACATCCGTGGCGTTTTTCAGGAAAGAAACTGTAAGAAAACAAAAATTGATTTAATTGAAGAAGCCAGTCAATTAGACAATTTACCTATTAGGTTCTTTACAGCTAGTAAAAGAAACTACAACTGGTGGTGTAGATCTGTTGGTATTGAAAAATGTCAATCTGAATGGGTGAAATTACAACAAGAAATTGCAGGTTTATATAAAAACAGTAAACATATAGCAATAGAGGGGGATCACAATACCATATACACAAAAAAAGAAAATGCGACAATTATTTGTAAAGAAATCCTATCTATTTCAAATGAATTAGAAAATTAACGCCATACAACAATGTATAAAAACAATAGCAGTATAATCGCTAAAACCAAAGTAAGTAAATATAAAAAAGGGCTGTGTTAAACCTAAAAATTAATGATTGTAAATCGGCTACTATTCTTTTACGATACCGTTGTACACCAAAATGAAAAAAATGAAAACCTTTGCTTATCAATTAGTTCTCCTAACCATATTTTCTATCTCTTATGGTTTTTCTCAAGAACACCAACCAGTCGATACTTTAATAGAAGTAAGGAATCATAAGATTCATTTTTCATTAATAAAAGGAGAAGGCACACCAATTTTATTCGAAAGTGGCGCAGGTAATGATGGGAGTGTATGGAAACCCATATTAAAAGAAATCCACGAAATAACAGGGGCAACACTTATTACTTATGATAGAGCAGGGTTTGGAAAAAGCACAGTAGATACTTTAGACACTAATCTCTCTAATCATAACGTCATAGCAGGAATATTAGATTTAGAGGCTGGTCTAAAGCAGCTCGGTTATGATGAAGACATCATGCTGGTGTCTCATTCTTACGGTGGTTATTTTAGTTATTTGTACGCTTCTCGCCATCCAAACAAAGTAAAAGCCATCGTAGCTATTGACATCGTTCATAATTACCATGAAGATGGTTATGCTGAAGAATTAGTAAAAAAAATGGAAGATAAAATTTCAGAATGGAAGGACTCAAGAATTGGCATGTATTATTTGCTGTCAACCTTGGTAGAATCAAAAAACATTATTGCCAAAACAAAAATCCCTCAAAACATTCCCGTTTTTGATATTGAAATGGGGGCTGATTTCGGAAGTACAAAGAAAGATGCTGAAAGATGGCATAATTGTCATAAAAATTTTATTGAATCAAATCCAAATGTAGAGGGAATGCGTGCCGCAAATACAGGACATTATGTATGGAGAGATAACCCTTCACTAGTTATTAATGTAATCTCTAAATATTATGCGAAATATACGAATAGTAAAAATTCTATTGCTATTTATGATAGAGCATCAGACTATGCTATTGAAGCATCTAATTCAACTAGAAAGAATGCCTACAGTGAGAGTGAAATTAACTTTTGGGGTTATGATATGCTAAAAAAAGATAACACTGAAAAAGCACTAAAAATATTTGAATTAAACACCCTACTCTACCCTGAAAGCTTTAATACTTACGATAGTTATGGAGAAGCCCTCCTGAAAAATGGAGAAAAGGAAAAAGCGTTAGAAATGTACCGAAAATCTGTAAAATTGAACCCCGATAATAAGAGCGCTCTGGAAAAAATAAAACAACTAACCAATGAATAACGATGTACAATCACAATATAGGGTAACTACCATACGGTACATTGATATACATTCCTTTTATTTTATAACGTCAGGGATATAGGGGAATTCTTTACGGATAAAAACTTTGACTAGGTAGTACGCCTTACGGTGCCTACTACTCTATCCGTTAACTGCTATTAACATGAAATTAGTTCTTCAAGACAAAAACAAGAAACAATTTGCCGAATTACGGGTGGATCAATTCACTGGAAATCTGATTCAAGGGACAATTACGGCAAGCGCATTTGACAAAGAACTAAAACAAAAAATCACTTCCTTTCAAGAACTTGTTGATTCTTTTGTCTTTGGTGAACTTCTTGACAAAGCTGCTAAAAAATTAGATGATTATGGATGGAAGGTTGATGGAAAGGATTGGATAGTTTTTGATTTTCAGGTTTTTGATGAAAAAAGTATTTCATTCAGAATAAAAGACGCTAGTGATTATTATTTGGTAAAAGAAGTCAACGCAAAACTTGAAGAACTGAAATATGATAATCGGTGGATGATGTATGGTTATTTAACAGTCGACGATTTGAATGCTCAATATGAACAATACTTGCGTGCCACCACGAACCCTGAATCGATTGAAGCAGAAAATGGATATCAACATACAGCGCATTTGAGACATTACTCGTTTTGGAACATCTCTGAAAAAAAATCAAGTTTTACTGATGATGAATTAAGTCAACTCATTGAATTAGTAAAATGTGACGAAGACAAGACAATGGCAGAAAACTTTTTCGTTTATCTGATTAGTAAAAGCAGCATCAGTCAGGAACAGATAAAAAGATTTACAGCATTAAAAACAGCAGCTAAAAAAGTGTATAACTCATAGCATGTTTAAATTTTTCTTAACTGTCTGTTTTTTTAAAGTAATTATAAGCGCGTAGGCCTGAAAATCCAGCGGGGAGGTGGGCTGGCTTGTGGGCGGAAGCTTTGGATTTAGCTGCGCTGAGCTCGCAAGCTCGGTTTCTTGATTTGGTTGCGCCGAGCTCCCGTTGGTCGGTTTTTGGTTCGTTTTTGGCTACGCCGAGCTCGCCAGAGGCTCGGTTCATCAAGAACCGGAACGAAGTGGAGTTCAGCGAAGCTAACCGACGAAGGAGCTCGACGCAGTCAACCGACGCAGGAGCTCAGCGAAGCTAAAAAATGAACGAAAGACAAATTGAAGCATAAGTGATGAAAATTTCGTGAAATGTTAGTTATACAGAACTTAATTCTTAAAAACTCTCTAATAGCGGCAACAGAACAATATATACTATGAAAAATCTTGAAGAAGGAATTTATACAGGGTCTATTTTAAAGAAAGTTACAACGGAGCATTTTGTAATTAGCATTTCTACCCAAGCAGAACAGAATATTAAAATTGGTATGCACTCGCATAGAAATCCTCATTTTTGTTTCATATTTTCAGGTAGAGATAAAGAGAAAAGAGAAGGACTTTCTGAGTGCGAAAGAATACCCGGAAGTCTCCATTTTTATCGCGCAGATGAACCCCATATGACCACAAAACTTTCTAAAAGAATTAAAAATATTAATATAGAATTGAGGGGAGATAGAAATTTTCAGGCAGTTTCAGAAAAAAAGATTCGACATATGGAAAAGAACCCACACCTTTATTTTCCAATATTTATGAATGTTTTTAGTGAACTAAGAAGTAATGATGATTTAACTGTAGAAGCTATTGATTTGAAGTGCTTAGAATTAATCACCTCAAATGAAGTAAGTCGAACGCGAAGAAGTCCAGATTGGGCTTCTAAATTGATGAAAATTCTAGAGCGAGATTGGCATCAAACTACATCGTTACACGACATATCTCGTGAGTTAAATATTCATCCAGTGACTGTATCAAGGGAATTTAAATATTACTTTGGCTGCAACTATTCAGAGTATGTTAGGAGAATTAGAATTTTAAATAGCCTGAAATGGCTGTCTAATAGTTCACTCTCCTTGACTGAAATCACATATAAAGTTGGATTTTATGATCAAAGTCACTTCATCCGTAACTTTAAGAAATATGTAGGTTTTTTACCGAAAGAATTCAGGTATTACAGCGAATGCTAAATCTGTACAATTTTCGATTGCTGAGATACCTTTCCTTTGTTAAAAAAACTATGGAGTGTTTTCATCAAAATAAGCGAGTTGCTAAGCTAATTCTTGTCTCTTTTTTATTATTAGTGATAGGATGCAGCGACTCCACAGGTCAAAATATTCATCATCATTCAAAGCTAGCAGATACTATTGACTCGCTTATGCAAATTAGCTACGAGCGAGGTATCTTTAATGGCAATGTTTTAGTAACCCGAAACGATTCGTTAGTGTATCAAAAATCTTTTGGTTATACAGACGGTTCGGGACAAACCCAACTCACAAAAAAATCTATTTTTAGTCCTGGTTCAATTGCTAAAGAGTTTGTGGCGGTTTCTATTATGATGTTGGTAGAAAAAGGTGCTATAAGTTTAGACGATAACTTATCGAAATTTGATTTAAGACTACCAGATTGGTCTAAAAAAGTCACCATCAAACACCTGCTAAACTATGTTGGCGGCTTCCCTCAAATTGATTATGACAATGTAAAAAATGATAACGATATTTTAGAAGATTTACAGCAACTACCTAGTTTGCTATTTGAACCGGGTACAGATTATCATTATAACAACAACAGTATTTTTCTTCAAAAAAGAATTATCGAAAAGGTCACAAAAAAATCCTACCAAGACTTTATTACAGAAAACATCATTTCACCTTTAAAAATGCAAAACGTTGTATTTGACCCTGATTTTGATTATCCAAATAGAACACGAAGCTTTAATGTGCATAAAGAAAATGCCGAAGAATTTTACCCAAGTACAGGTTGGTTATGGGTTACCATTGATGATTTAAACAAATGGATAACAGCCTTACGTCACAATACATTAATTACAACAACCTCATTTAAAACAATTGCTGTGAATCAATATTTCCAAGAAAAAGGTTCTATTTTAGGGTCTTACGATGCGCAAAAAGCATTACATCTTCACGGCGGACAATCTTATCAATTCGAAGCTGCTTTTATGAGTGAATTAGAAAATGACCTTAGTATTTTATTAATGTCTAATAATAAAAATCAATCCTTTAATATTATTCAATCCGTGTATAATATAATCAAAGGAAAATCTTTCAGTTTACCCAGAAAATCTATTTATAGACAAATCCGTAAAGCCTGCCACGAAAATATAGATAAAGGCATTAAACTATACTACACTTTAAAACAAAGCGATTACGAGCTTTATAATTTTAATGACCCGAACGCGCTGAATAGCTTAGGTTATGATTTGTTATCGGCAAAAAAGATAAACGAAAGTATAACCATATTTAAATTAGCTGTTTCCGAATTTCCGAAGGATGCTAATTTGTACGATAGCTTAGGTGAAGCTTATTACACGAATAAACAATATGATTTAGCATTATTGAATTATAAAAAATCATTAGAAATGAATCCTAAAAACACGAATGCTGAAAAGATGATTGAGAAGATTAATAAAAAATAACTGGCTACAACAATGTGTATAAGTAATAGCAGTTGAAGTGGTAAAATAAAAGTATGAACACAAACAAGGGTCAGTGTAAAAACGAAAAGTTTGTGAATAATAATCCGCTACTACGCACACACGCTACCGTTTCGTCTCTCAATAGTTTCAGTGAGCCTACCCCACGGGCGTTGAATCGAAATATATCTAATCCTAACTGCTCATAACTTACAATCACGGACTTGTCATATAGCTTTTGCTAATCATCTGCTTTCTAAAACGGTTCATAGTGCCTGTAGGACTTACAGCATCTACATAGCGGGAGTAAGTATTTCATTACTTGACAGACAAATATCGCATATTACGCACCAATAAGCATGAAGCCCGAGAAACTACATAGAATCAAAATTCCACTCATCGCAGATAATGTTTTGAGTCCGCAAGTTCACTACGGAAGCGGTTATCATAAAGAGCCCATCACAGGCATTTATTTTAATACAAAAGATGACTTTTTCGGTAGAATCACCTTTGAAAACTTTGATTCCCTAAAAGTGTGTCGTGGGGAGATGCTTCCTATTGATTATGACTGGGGCACTCACGAAAGAGGCGTTTGGATTTTTAAAGTTGAAAACTCCCGCTGGCTGCTTGAAAGATACCAATACGAGAAAAAGCATTATGGAGATGCCTACGAATTTGGAGGAGACGTAGAAGAAATGAAAACGCACTTTAACCATTATATTTTCTCATTTCACGACCAATTTGTGGAAGTGATTGCCCGAGGTTTTTGGTTTGAAAAAAACGAGGAAACCCTATTCGGTCAACCACTACAAACAGGACATCCTTTTTTGAGTATGGCCAACAGTCAATTCTTTACATTTGAGGCGCATGGCTTACAATACCGATACTGGATTAACGAAACACCGATCGCAGATTTAATCAACCAAGCACAGTTCTGTACCCAAATACTGATGGAATTTGCGTTGGAATTGGATGGTAACGCAAGAGTAGATCACACCTTAACCCTAACACTTGACGAAGAAGAGAAGGCAGTTACCCATCTATGCGGATATTTTGGCAATAAGAAAGTTTCCTTTTCTACAATAGCAGACCTAGAAGATGTAAAGCCCTATCTTAAGAAGCATATGAAGGAAGTCTTTGAAAGAAGACTGAAAATGAAAAAGTAACTCCCTGCGACACCCCTCCCCCCTCATTCACCTTTCTATTGCTCAACAGCTACGATTTCGTTATCTTGTATTTTAGCTTCTTATAAAATCTCATGAAAAATACTGAATTGATTAAAAGAATTGTAATAGACCCTACTATATGCCACGGAAAACCTGTCATTAGGGGGTTACGGTATCCTGTGCAAAATATACTTGAATTATTGGCCTCTGGTATGTCTCACGAAGAAATCCTGGAAGACTACGAAGACCTTGAAAAGGAAGATCTTCTGGCTGCACTTCTATTTGCTGCAAAAATGACAGAAGTAAAGAACATTAGCAAGTTGATCGCGTGAAACTTCTAATTGATGCACAATTACCAAGAAAACTAGCGCGTTTTCTTTCAGCTAAAGGCTATGACTGTATTCATACTTTAGACTTACCTAATCAGAACAACACACAAGATGCTGAGACTAATAGAATATCTATTGAGCAAAAGAGAATAGTCATTTCAAAAGATGTCGACTTTTACAATAGCTATTTACAGAAGCTTGAACCATTTAAGTTAGTTTATCTCACGGCAGGGAATATTTCTACAAAAGAATTGATTGAACTATTTGAAAAAATCATGAAAAAATATTCGAAGAAATTCAGTTTAACGCGGTGGTAGAAGTCACAAAAACTTCCATCATTACTATTTTATAAACCTGAGCCCAAAATCATTACTTGCTCTCGAATAAACCAAGGTAATTTTCGTATCTTTAATAATTCAATATAAACTATGGATACAAAAAAACTTATAAAAGAAATAGCGAAACTTCCGATACAACAGCGAATTTATGTCATAGAGCGCTCGATGCACCTAATGCGTAAGCAGGAGGAAGCGATTCAGATGGAAAGAGCAGTTGAAGCATTACTTGAGGACTATAAATCTGATAAAGTACTCACTTCATTTACAGACCTCGATTTTGAGCGTTTTAAGGGTTAGTAACCTAAAGCTTATATCGTAGGTTTGGCAAACCTTCTGCCTTCCAAAACGGATACATGGATATCCCCTGTTAAGAAGATATCAATTACGATACGAAGCATGGACAGACTTAAAGCCTATATACTATCTAAAATAAACCTGTCAAAGGAAGAACTACGTGAAATCCTGCAAGCCTTTGAATATAAAGCTTATAAAAAAGACCAAATTGTTGTTCAAAAAGGGCAATATGTAACTAAATACTACTATATCGCTAAAGGTGGGGTACGATTCGTTACAGATACTCCGAGTAAAGAAATAACTGCTGGGTTAATTTTTGAAAATAATCTTATTACTGAATTAGAAGCCTTGAAGTCAGGTTTACCAAGCCAACTAAAAATAGTCACAATAGAGGAAAGTGAAATTTTCAGTATTGAGCAACCCAAAATGCAAGAACTTTATAAAAAGATTCAGAAGTGGGAGACTTTTGGAAGACTAGTAATAGAAGAGGCATTTATTATAATCACTAAAATGATCATTTCTTTCCAAGAGATGGATGCTGAAAAGCGATATTTAAACTTACTACAGAACTCTGAAGCCATTCAACGTGTACCACTCAAACAGCTTTCTACCTATCTTGGCATTACACCTAATACCTTGAGTCGTATTCGTAGAAAAATTGCGGATAGTCATTAGTTACCATATGTCAATTCTGTGAGGCTAAATTCTTTTTACTTTTACCATAAACGTAAAAAAGAAAAGTTAATACATGAAAAAATTAAGAATTGGCATAGTTGGTCGTGGGCCAGCAGGTATTACAGCAGCGCTTGGTCTAGAAACATACATCCCCTCTGAGAATTGTCACATTACTTTATTAGACAAGAATCAATCGATAGCCGATTATCCAGGTGTAGAATACGGAATTCAGGAACGAGCCTGCCGCTCTTTAGAACGGCTTGGTCTTAAAGAAAAGGCACTTCATAGAGGCGTTCGTGCTCACGAAATCACCTTCTACAATAGCCGTTTAGATAAAACCTTTCGCCCAATAAAAAGTGATGCCGATTACACTAGATGTGTAGTTAGGCAAGAGTTCCTACAGGATCTTGCAGCACTTCTAAAACGTACAGAGATTGTTAGTCAATGCAATGTTGTAGCATACAAAATACAAGACGATAAATCCGTCAAAGTGTACTGTGAACACGACCAAAAAGGTAGCATACACTATGATTTTGACTTATTAATTGTTTGTGATGGTTCATTTTCAACTGCCAGAAAGCAATTTTTCCCAAATAGTGCTGAAAAGACTGATAGGGGATTTTCTTGTATTTACATGCTTATAGAAGCAAAAGATATAAATAATGTTTCTGAAGATTTTTTAGCCTTAGCTAATGGCGGACGAAGCGAATTGATTATGGGTACTATCAGTACAATGACTTTGTTTCCTCTTGGTAAAAATAGGCTAGCTTATGGCATTGGCTTTGACCACAATGTGAAGGAAAGTATTTGGAAAAGTTTAGATTTGGCTCCTTCTACACATTGGAAAGACATTGATACGAATATTAAAAAGAAGATTGCTCAAAAATTAGTTGGAGATACTACTCCACACGATAAAATGTATGTAGAAGCACTTGACCATGTAGAAGATTGGGACAGTTATAAAATATACCTTTGGAAAATGGCTGATACGAATGCTTTGACAAAACCCTATTTGGACGAAGCAAACCTAATACTTATTGGTGATGCTAGCCATGCCATAATGCCTACTATTGGTATGGGAGCTAGTCTTGCCATACAAGATGCTGAACTACTTACGCAGCGACTTGCTAGTTTATTGAAAAGTACAGCCTCGAGAGAAGATTTTCTGAGCAAACTTCAATCTGATGTCTTTAAAAAATATGCAGAAGAGCGCGTTCCTGTTTGGGAAGAGCTAGTAAGAAGGGCACGTGTAGCGGCTAAAGAGAATTTCATAGATGTGAAAAATAAAAAGAGATTTGCTATTGGTCCTCAAATACCAAACAATAACCTTTCTAAGGTAATCAGCACGATAGAAGAGGGACTCAGAGTACTAAAGCTATAGTCGATGCTCGACACATCTCTTTGTTAAGCCTCGATTTACACTTACGAGTTGGGGATAGCTCCTAACAATCAGATCTGCAGATATTATCAAGTCCAAATGATGGCTTTTTAAAGGTTAAAGAGTCTCCTAGTATAGCGACCCATGAAACATCTAGTATTTGTAGAATCCAAAAACATTACAAAATATGAAATCTCTGAAAGTAATTCCCACCTTTTCGTTTTGTCTGTTAACCCTATAAATCTCAAGAGACAAGCGTAGAAAGAGCTATCTATGGTATACAAGGAGGTCCCTTGGGATTTGGGCTTACTAGGAAGCCAAATTATCCAATATAATAACACTAAGTACTGAGCTTGGCTTCTTAGATGGGATTTGGATAGAGGCTGATCAGACATATGTTCACCCAGAACCAGGCATTGCGATAGAGCCTCGATGGTATTACAACCTGGATAAGCGAAAAAGAAAGGTAAGCGCATTGACAGCAATAGCGGTAATTTTTTCTCTATAAAAACGAACTACTATCCTGATTGGTTTTTTATTACCAATGTGGATGATATATATCCAATTTCTCAGGTGTCTATAGTTCCTACCTGGGGAATGAGAAGAAATATAGGAAAGCACTTTAACTATGAGCTAGGTGGTGGTGCTGGTTTTGCCTACATTCTTGAGAGAGATAACTTTAGGAGCAGAGCCACACTAGGCTTCAATGTACATTTACGAATCGGCTACCGATTTTAGCTACGCTAAGCGTTTTACATAACCGTTTCTTGGGTGGTAGAAAGCTATTGCTATTCCTAATCACGAGCTTGTGTTGCAGGTTTTGTATATTCATTCGAGTTTCCAAAGTTCGAACAGACGACTGTTTAAAGATGATACTTAGCAAAGTTTACAGCATATAGATAAGATAGTAATTTTAAAACCTCTCCTTGCGGTAGTCAAAGTCACTGTATACTACCAAAAAAGGCAAACAATGTATAAGCCTTAAAAAAATCAAGCAAATGACATAGATAGAAAGACAAAAGTTCTATTTTTGCAACAGTGTTGCAATAAATAAGTGTCTTACTTGAGAAAGTCATTTTCCATACTGATCATCGTAGCTCTAATGCTACCCAATTTGACCAAAATTGGGCTACTGATTGACTTTACAGTAAACCAAGATTTCATTACAGAAGTATTTTGCATCAACAAAGAAAAACCCGCGGTAACTTGTCATGGGAAATGCTACTTATCCCAACAACTAAAGAAAGCAGAGGAACAAGAGGAAAAGCAAGCCTCTACGAATAAAAAGGAACGACTGGAAGTAATTGATTACTACTCCCAAAGTTTTTTTGATCTCTTATCATTTGCCAACCATTATGTCAGTAAGTTCAATCCTGTCTGTTTAGAAGAACGGCACACTTCTTCTTTCATCACTGATGTTTTCCGTCCACCAAAATACCATTTCATTGGCTATTTTTTACTCGGCGCTTAGCCAAATAAGCACTTGCGTACGCATGCTATTGTAGCCGTATGCTTAGGGTAGGTGCACTGCCTGCCCAGTCATTCTTTATTTTAGACATTTAATCTATTCAGCAATGAATTTCAAAAATATAGTTGCAGCAATAAATCTGTTGCTCAAGGGCTTGGTTGTGTACGCCCAAAAACAAGACACAAACACCACTAAAAAGTATATTTGTATCACCACTTTACTATGTCTCTTCGCTCATCTCTCTCTAGCACAAAATACATTGCAGGGGCAGGTAACAGATAAGGAGAACAAAAGCCCACTCCCAGGAGTGAGCATCATCTTAAAAAGCACCAATGAGGGCACTGTCACCGATACTGAAGGGAAGTTTAGTTTAGCCGTCCCAGCAGGCACAAACGAGCTAGTTGTGTCTTATTTGGGCTTTAAAACGCAAACCCTCCGTATCACAGACGCTTCCCAGTTCTTAGCAATTACCTTAGAAGAAAGCGAAATCACTCTTAGTGAAATCACAGTGGTAGGTTTTGAAAATGACCGAAGTCTGTTAGAATCTACTGGATCCATTGCAGTAGCAGATGCACGTGACTTCGAGCGTGCCGACAAAAGCAGTCTTACCCAAATGATCAATCAAATACCCGGTGTGCAGGCAAGAGGTGCTAACATCTTACGCCCAGCCACCATATCCATCAGAGGTATGGGTTCAAGAGGGCCTGGACAGACGGGGAGAATCAAAATCTATTTGAATGATTTGATGCTTACCAACGCTGATGGTACCAATGCTTGGGAAGACATCGACCCCTACACCATTGGTAGTGTGGAAGTCATAAAAGGGCCAGGTAGTAGCATTTATGGCGCCTCAGTAGGCGGTGTACTCAACATCAACACACAAGATGCCGCTTATAATGAGAACAGTTTGGAGGCCTTTACCATGCTCGGTAGTTTCAATACTTTACGTTACGGAAGTACCTATCGGCTAGGAAACGAAAAGATGAACCTCATGGCTACCGTTGGTACCCAAAGCACCGATGGATTTAGAGATCATTCGCAGGAACAACGCGACTTTGCCACATTTTTAGGTACGTTTAACACCAGTGACAAAACGACTACTACATTCTTTTTAAATCGTAATCGTTATGATTCCCGTGCGCCTGGCACACTTACACCTGAGCAAGCTGCAGAGGATCCTAGCCAAGCTTTGCTACTTTCAGTGCAAAACAATGCCGGTCGAGACATCACTTTTACCCGCTTGGGCATCTCTAATGAATGGGAAATAGGTGATAAATGGCGCAATATTACTAGTATTACTACAATGTCTTCTGACCTTGACCACCCTATACAGTTTTTATACATCTACCAATGGAATCAAAATGCTGGCGGACGTACTAGGTTTATTCACGAAAACACATTATTTGGCAAAAAGGCATTCTTCACTTTGGGAGGTGAATACCAAGTGGGGGTAGTCAAAACTAATTTTTATGGTATCGCCAATGCCCGTCCCAATGGTGTGGTGGTAGGAGATAGAGTTGCTAAAATCAATAATGGTATTGTATTCGGGCAGATAGAGTTTGAGGCAAGCGACCAACTACTCATTACTGCTGGGGCAAGTACTAACTTTTACCAGTACAGCAACACCGAATTTACCCTTGTAGAGCCCGAGGAGCAATTGCGTGAATTTGACCCCTTCTTTGCCCCTCGCTTGGCGTTTAACTATCGTCCCTTTGAAAATGTAGCCTTCCACGGAAATATCAGCCGGGGTTTTACACCACCTGCAGTAGGCGATATCAATCGTCCTGATGGAACGGTCAACTTAGATTTAGAACCAGAGAGTGCCCTCAATTATGAAATTGGCTCACGCGGGCAAATTCTGAACGGTTATCTTGCGTTTGACGTAAGTCTCTATAGGATTAACCTTACCGATGAAATCTTAACCCGTACTCCTGAAATTGGTTTTTCTGTTCGTGAAAACGCAGGACAGACCTCTTATACGGGGGCAGAAATCTATTTACGAAGTAATCTGGTAAAAGGTAGTAAAGGCTTCTTTACTTCCATTAGTCCTTCGTTTGGTTATACCTATCAAGAAACTGTATTTACAGATTTTGTGGAGTCGGTTGAAAGAGGTGGTGAGATCGTCACTACTGATTTGGAGGATAATAATGTACCTGGTAATGCCCCTCACCGTATTTTCTCCAACCTTGAGCTCATTACACGTCCTGGCTTTTACGCTTTTGCTAATGTAGAGTGGGTAGATACAACACCTATTAATAACAGTAATACCCTCTCAAACCCCGCTTTCACTTTCTTAGGAGCCAAAGTAGGATGGAGAGGAAAGCTGAGTAACCGTTTTGAAATGAACGTTTATGGTGGAGGGAATAACCTCTTGGATGAAGTTTACAGTGATGCCCCATCGCTTAATCCTAACCCAATTCCCGAAGGGCCTTTGGCGGGGCAAGTACCTTACCTCAACTTAAACTGGGGCAGAAATTTCTATGGAGGCGTAGATGTAAAGTACTTCTTCAATTAGTACCCAATACCTCTAAAGGTTTTGAAAGTCTTTAGAGGTACAGTGCTTACCGTTCATAAGGACATAACACAAGCTTGTATTGTAGGCTTAAGTGGTATTGATTCGAAATAGAGCGTCTAAATTATCTTACCTCCCCAGTGTGATATACTGGGGAGTTTTTTTATTTGTAAGGTGTTTCTAGCAGTGCTTTCTTTTATCCACATCTCTCCTCTCAACTTACAATACATCAAGGCAAATAGACGTTTATGGTAAGAGTAAACAGGCTTTTTCAAGCAAGCGTAGCGGCGCTTCATTGTTTGAGTAAACGAATATCCTATATTAAGCCGTTGTAGAATAGTTAAGAACTATAACGAAGAAATCCACGCTATGCAAAGATTGCTCATTTTCACCCTGTTTTGTTTTATAAATACGGAACTATGTGTAGCCCAGCAGGATAGTTCTCTCATTAGTATTGGCGCTAGTCATACAATTAAGTCTTCAATATTAAAGCAAGAGAGAACGATTCAAATTTATATACCAGCTAGTTATTCAAATTCTACAGAGGAATATCCTGTACTCTATATTTTAGATGGACAATGGTACTTCCCAAGTGGTGTGGCGATTCAGACAGCTATGCAAACGCCTCGTGCTATTCCAGCAATGATTGTAGTAGGGATCAATACTGGCGATTCGTTAAGGCGAAATTTACTTAGTGAGGAAAATGAAAAGTTCACCGATTTTTTAGTCAAAGAAGTCGTTCACTATGTAGACGCCAACTACCGAACAAGCGAAGAACGAATAATTTTTGGCTGGGAAGCCGCTGCCTACTTTGTAAGCGAATTGATTCTACAACATAGTGAAACCTTTGGTGGAGCCATCATATCTGATGGAGGTTATGCTTCAGAAGACCTAGTGGAAAGCTTTACTTCAGAAAAAGAGGTGTACTTGTTTATAGCTAACTCCAGAAAGGATATTTATTACATAAACTCTACAGAGGCATTCCAAAAAATATTGAAGAAGAACGCCCCAAATAATCTTATTTGGGGCTATCGTTTGTTTAATGATGAAGTACATGAATCCTTAGCTCATTTGGCCATCTACAAGGGACTAAAGTTCTATTATCACAATTACAATTCACCCGTTTTTGAAAGCATACAACAGTATATCGACTTAGGTGGCCTGGACTACCTGACTTCCTATTTTGAAGCACGCGCAGAACGATTTGGTATGGATAAACAAATAGATAACAGCACAAAAGATGCCCTCATTTGGTTAGCTTGGAAAAGAAACAATTTTGAGTACTTTACGCTTTTCATGACCGAGTTTGAGGAGGTTTTGACAACAAAAAGATATGCTTCGGCCTACTGGCAAAATCGTTTTGGACAGTTTTATTTAAAGCATAAAGATTACCAAAATGCCATCAAGTATTTTAAGGCAGGACTCACTCAATATCCGAACTCACAATTTGAAGAAGAAATGCAAAAGGGACTTATCGATGCCAAAACAGGAAAAATTAATTAAAAAGAAGCATACAAAAACGTTCTACAACACGACGTATAAGTAATCGCAGTTGAAGTGCAAAAGCGAAAGCATAACCATAACTTAAAGGTCGGTGCAAAACCAAAAAGGTGGTAAGCAGACACCTGCTACCGCTCATACACAAGTGCATTGCCAGTAATTAGTGTTAATCATATGAAAAAGGATTATAATTTCTTCCATAATTTACTGATAAGCTGGTGGCAAGGAATAAAAACTAAGCCTGAGATAATTAAAGCATTACAGCCTGTTCTTGAAATTACTAAGATTTCGCAGTGGTCTGACTTTATCAATGATTTTGAGGAATCTCTAAGAACGTATGATGAAGCATATTTTTTTAAATGGATGGCATATAAAGAATATGCTAAAGACACCGCACCTACTATACGAGGGCTCATCCATTCGATTGAGGCGTATCAATCTGAAAGTATAACAACAGAAGATTTCATCCATTGGGCTTGTTGGCATAATGGAGACTGTGGAGAAACAACAAGCGGCGTATTTGAAAATAGTAATATTGAATATTTCTGTCTTTTTTTTCTTCCTCACTACTACAAAAAACTTGATCTTGATTTCTACTCAAAGGCTATTTCAATCATTTCAAAAAGCAATGAATTAAGTTATGGAGCGTTTGTGATTGCTATTAATCTGCTTGTAGAAAAAGAAAAAAAGAGCCTGTATTTCTTTTTGAAAAGTTATTTAGAAGGAAATAAATCTGATGATGATTTAAACGCCTATCTCAAAAAGAAGTTTAATGTAAACCTACCCAATTTCAAATTCGACCTTTCTACGTTTCCCTATAAAAAGGACTTAAAACGTACTAAAGAGCAAGGCGGTAATATTGACTCGCTTTTAAAAATAATGGAAAAATAAGTACCATTAAGAGGCTACCTTTTGACATTCATTCTTTTATTATTTACTTGCAGGCATAGAGATAGCAGCTACTTTGGTTAGATAATGTGCTATCAAGTGTCTACCACCCCATCCATTGACTGTTATATAAACTGAAATGAAAATAACAAAGGAAATACTAAAAATAGATCCTAATATTGAGGGTTCATTTATTGTTGAATTTATCTGGAATGATAGAAAAATTGATTTGAGACTTGACCCTGACGATGTTTCCATAGAAGAAACTTTGGCACTAGCTAATAAGATAATCGGAAACTTTGAGATTTATTTCAAAAAAGCTGAGGATGTCATTGTAAATGACTTCTTGGACAATTATAATGAAAACTGGTCTGATAGTGAAAATGGATATCCAATACTAAATGAGGTAGAATTTAGAAGTAACTTGGAAATAAGCGGAATCAATTTCTTGTCAAAAGACTGTGTCGATATCTTCTTTAACGAAAACGGAATGTTTGGTAATCATTCTCTGATTGCTCAATCGTTTGACGGGGAAAACTTTGAAGATTCAACTATGTATGGATAAAATACGCCTGCCAACACAGTGAACTTGTCTAACATTATTTCTTTTTGCTACAAATGGTCTATTTTGAACCCTACTTCGTTACTTTCTTCGTTAAATAGCGCTGCTATTCGCCTCAAAAAGTGCCTCGTTGAATTCAAAATATCCTCATTTTCGCACTAAAACTAAAATATTAGACAAGTTCAGTGTATAAATAATAGCGGTTGAAGCGGTAAAGTATAAACATTATTGAACCTGAACCAAATGAAAAGCCTAGACTAGGTTGGTAAATTTATTCAGATATGAACGATGAAATATTAAACGACGGACTCAATTTATCAATGGAATTTGGAGAAAATTGGTTGACTGATATTGATGACAGGTTAGGAGCAAAATATTCAAAATTGACAAAATCTGAATTAAGAAGTTGTGACCAACTGTGTCGGAAAATAAACAAGATCGCTCACGATTTTATTCGTAAAAATGCGATAAAAAATGGAGAGAGCATCAGTTTTATTGATTTTGCTAAATTTGAGGAGTTTATGAAATTAAAATATGAATGGATTGATAAGGCTAACCTTAGCAAACTTTACAGTCAAAGTTGTTACTACGCGTTGAAATAAAAATATGACTGTGCCTAACAATAGTTCTAAGTAATTACTCGTTCTCGCCTACTGCTGAAAACATTTGAGGATTTTCAGTGGAGTGCGTATTTATAAAGTTAACCATGCAACTACTCATAGTCGCGCCTATTGTAGCCAATCGACAAAATGGATAAACCACAAATTGATATATGGGATTCTGTAGGACTGGGAATCATCATAGAATTTCCAACCGGTATTATGATTTCAAATCAAACAGGAGGAACCGCCTGCTTACACCCAAAAATTGAAGGGGTATATTTTCCACTGGCTAATGACTACTCGGAGGAAACCCGAACGTTTTTGAGCCCAGAGATAGAATTAATACGTTATTTTGAAGGGCAAAAATATGGAGGGAGTGGTGCTATCCATGGTATTGACCTTGATGATGTAGCAATACTCACTTCAATTTTATCAAAATCAGGGTTGGATGATTTGAGAGAAATAGACTTGGAAAAGCTAAGTGAATCTCACGAAGCTTGGATTAAAATAAAAATCAACAAAACCAATGGTATTAATTTGATAAAGGGGTTTGAGCAATACCCATTAAACGGGATATTGACTTGGTCGAATAGTGATTGAACTGGCTACAACCGTAATCACGGCAGATTCGACTACGTCTAAGTGCACTCAGAACCGCTAAATTATTTCTCAATTAAAAATATCAACTTTAGTCCCATAGCCGATCTTTATACGTGACCATTTGTTATATCCGATACCTTCAATGAAAACAAATACAAAAAATTATCAACTTTGGTTTTACTCAGAGAAAACGCTCTATGATATTGCCACCGAATTGTATAATAAAAAACTCATCGGTGCGTTTCGTTACGATTATGAGAACGTTTTTGAATGGGTCGAAGCGCCCTCTATTGACTCGTCCTTTAAGTTCAACATTTCTAGAAAAAAGGCTTATTGGGGTTTTGAAGAAGGAAGTGTTGAGCAAAAAGCAGCAAATTTAAAAGAACCCATTTCACTAGCACTTATGTATACACATGAGGAGCCTTCTGATAGACTTCTAGAAGAAATAGCAACACAAATTAATTTAACTTTGGCCTGTTCGGTCTATTTGGGCGCTATAAGGTATTTAGGTGGAGATGACTTTAAATACATAAAAACTAAAGAAATCATCTAAAAATAGGATAAAAAAGCCTATGTGCAGCATAGCATTATACAGTCATAACCACGGCGGATTCAACTACATCTAAATCCACCCGAAATTGCTAAATCAGTTCTAAACCGAAAAACACTAAATTAATCTCGTAACTAAATGGAACTAAGGAAAGCACTAGCGCCTAACCTACAAGTTGCTTCTGAATTATATCCCGTAGTAAAAAAGAAAATACTTGGCTTTATAGATTTTTGGGACACTCATCCCGATGAGGCTACTTCAAAACATAAGGAAGTAGAAGAGGAATTAAAAAACTTGACAGGGAAGGATATGTCTCAATTTAATTTATGGGAATATTGGGAAGAAGATGGCGTCGAAAATCTAGCATTTAGAATATCGCTTCCTAATCCTACTAAGGTTCCAGATTTCAAAAAGAGTGAACTAAAAGAAGTTTTGACACGCATTAAGACTTTTGAAGCACCAACCGCCTACAAAAATAATGAGTTTTTAATGGTAGCTTGGGCTAATAAAGCTGATTATTATAGAGAACTCCTTAAAGTAAACTTTGATAAGTACGACTTTAAGTTTTTCATAAGGAATAAAAATAAAGCGGGAGATTACTTCGAATATTCTGTAGAGGAAATTGTTGAAAAGCTATGGGATCGATAAGGATGCCACTACCAATAAGGTATAAAAAGTATTAAAAACGCTTCCCAACCCCACCTGTTGTGAACCATAAAAGAAAAGTACAACAATGAAAGTAGCCATCTTTGCAGATATACACGGAAAAATATTACTTCCTTTTAGATTGGTTAATCTTTACCAAAAAGAAACCAATGAAAAAATCGATTTCATACTACAATGTGGAGATATGGGCTGCTATCCAGCTATTGATAATTTAGACAAGGCAACCATTAAACACGCGAAAAACGATAGAGATGAGCTAGGATTTCATGATTACTTCGTAAAGGATATTCCTAAAATCAGGATTTTCTTAAATCAACTCAACATCAATATGATTTGTGTAAGAGGTAACCACGAAGATCATGACTATTTAGACAAGTTGGAGCGCGAAACAAACGAATCAATATTCCCAGTTGATATTTATAATCGTGTATTTGTTTGTAAAACTGGGTACAAGCAAGAGTTAAAGGCAGGTAATGAAACGTTAAGCTTTGTGGGCGTTGGTAGAATTGGAGATAGAAAGGAACGAACCAACAGTCGATTTATTCAAGAATACGAAAAAAAGAAAATAAAAAAGTTGATAAAGGAAAATAAAGACATAGTTGATCTACTCATTACACACGACAAAGATGATAGTAGCCAGCGAGGGTATGGGATGAAGGAAATCAGCAATCTTCTAGATAATATAATTTTCAAATATCATTTTTATGGACATACAGGAGAGCCTTACCATGAACAGATGCATACCAATGGTATCACAAAATCTATTAAAATTAAAGAAGCAGAATTCAACCGCAGCGGTATATTAGAGCAAGGCTCGATGGTTGTTCTTGAAAAAACGAATGCTGAAATCACCACGAAAATCGTTGAACAAAGATTAACCAATCAATTGACCAAATTCAATTGGCACATCTAAAAAGTAACCGCAATAGCCTCTGCTACTGTTTACACGTGAGACCATCGACGCACAATACGCCTATACACAGGGCTGAGTGCCATATGAATTACAAAAAGAGAGGAATTTAGACGACCTCAATATAAAAAAATAGATCCCTTTGCTCATGCCTGATAGACTACATCAAATCATAGAAGAAATCAAACAAAAGTGTGACGAGGCCAACTGTTCAGAGTTTGAATATCATTGGGAAATATGGGGTGTCCTGTGGTACCCTTGGTTTTTGAAAATCAATGGAAAATCACCATCCTTTTCTTTCAATGATCTTTCTGATGATGATTTAAGGAAATTATGCGCTGAAGGGTTCATCGAATTAGTGAAAGAATATTCTAATGATGAAAAGTCAGCCTACGAATTTGATAAGAAAAGATATAGATTGATAAGCAGTAGATCATAAAATCTAAATGACTTTATGATTTTGACCGAACAAAGCACTTTTTGAAAGCCATAACCACGCTATGAATAAGAAAAACTATCTAAAAAATAATAACAAAATAAATAGCACTGTTATATTTGCCTATGGTTAGTTCAAAAGAAAAAGTATTAGCATCCGCATTAGAACTTGCCAAGCAGGGAGGCTGGGAGAAAGTATCCGTAAGAAAAATAGCCAATAGTATGGGGTTCAGTACGATGAAAATCTACTCAGACTTTGGAAGTAAGGAAAATCTTTTTTTCGAAATACAAAAAAAGGGGTATCAATTGCTAAAAGAAGCCTACTATGATTCTATTAGAAGAGCGGATGATCCAACATCGCAATTGGAAAATGTTTTTATGGCACACGTTCAATTCGCACTGGAATTCCCAACTTACTACGAGCTTATGTTTAACCATAAGTTTAAGAAATACCAGACACAAAGTATTGAAAATAAGCAGAAAGCCTGTCAAGTAATATTCAAAGTGATTACGGATATTGGTACAACTGACCCGCAAACAACTTTTATTCATTTGTTTGCTTTGCTTGAGGGATTTATTAAAATTTCAAACGAACTACCAGAACAGTCGAATGACTTTATAAATTCTACCATAAAGCAAATTGCCAAAAACTTTATCTCTGGTCTTAAATAATTTTTTTATCCTTTAAATAACAGTGTTATATTTTTAAATGTAAAAGATGGAAAGTAAAACAATTGTAATCGTTGGCGGTACTGACGGGATTGGACGAGCATTAGCCAATTTGTTGGTACCCAAAAATCAAGTGCTTATCATCGGGAGAAGTGAAGAGAAAGGAAAGCGTTTTGTAGCTGAAAGTGGTAAAAACGCTCATTATTTAACTGCCGACCTCTCTGTTCTCAATAACCTTCCGCCACTTGTCGATAAAATTAAATCTCTCTATAGTGAAGTGCATCATATCATTCATACAGCAGACATACTAAGAATTAAACGTATGGAAACCGTTGAAGGAATAGAAATATCTATTGCTATAAATTTTTACTCCAGAGTTCTTTTCAATCAATTAATGGTTGGAGAAGCAAATACATACCAACCTGAACGAATTATTCACGTGGCGGCGGCTGGATTTGGGCCTTCTGAAAAATTTTTAGATAATTTTCCTCTTCCTCCAACAGCAAATAGTTTTGACGCACACAAAAATGGTCAAATAGCTAATGACTTTTATGGATTGTTGATGCAGCGTAAACTATCAGGCCAGGGCACCAAGATAAATATCTTAAACCCTGGTTCTGTTTCAACAGATATACATAAAAAAGGAGAACTTCCTAAACTCCTCAAAATATTCTATCCTTTGATAGGCCGCCTGCTCATTGGCAAAAGACGTAGTCCTGAAGACTATGCTCATATTCCCTTCAATATTTTAAAAAATGAAAATAGCGAGGCTAATAACTTTACACTTATTAACCCAAAAGGAAAGGGCATTAAAGGAAACAAGCAGGTCAACAATATCACCACGCAAGAAAAGCTATATGAATTTGCAAAAGGGAAGATTAACGACACATTGAACAATCGTAAAATAAAAAATTGGCTGTAATAATAGCTAAAATGGTAATCGGTTTTTAGTAGGTGAGAAGGCAAAAAGAAATTAGGTAAGAACCAATAAAGTTTGAAAAAGAACCTACCTACTTCTCACTGTTCGTGACTTGCCATCAAGGAACTTATATGGAGTGTAGTTTATCATTATTAAACTATCATCTAAGTGAGCCTATAATCACCCAGAAGAGATAAGATAGCTATCAATTGAAATCTGATGAACAAGCTTTCAATCAGGCTCGTAGATGGAGATGTACTAAAAAAAGCCTCTCAATTTTGAGAGACTCTCTACATTGTGTAAGTGTACCCCTTGAAGATACGCAGGTAAGAGGAGGATTGAGTGGAGATTTTTGGATTTTTGACTTAAAAGTTGCTGATCTCAAAGAACTAGAAGGGAAATCCTATTATGTAAAAGATGGCTATAATAATGAGCGTTATTCAGACTGTTCTACATTCTATTATTATGAACATCAGCCAATTTCAGAAAACACTATTGAATTTGTGAAATATCAAGAGGATGTTTTTTTGGTAAAAGTAATAGCCAGCACTTGTGATGTAAACCATTATGACGGTAGTAAACCTGAAACCAAGATTGAATTAATGGGAGAGTTTAAAATATAACAACTCACTATAATAAAACCGTTTCGGGAAATATACCTCAAGTACGTTGAACCGAAATACGTCTCAGGTTGGATAAGCACCCTCTCTCATCTGTTTTAGCACATTAAAATATGAAACTGATTATTGAATTCCCCTTTATTAGTCATATCAAGTTATCACGGAGCAAGTAATTTGGATAAAACGTTAGATGGTCATATTTCTTATCTAATGGGCAGATATTTCTACGCTAATGAAATTAACTTTAAAATACTGAATTTGGACTTCGTGGAACGCAAACCAAATGTAAATGATGAGTTAATAAGATATGAAATTGAAATCGGCGTCAGTGAAAAGGAATTTAAAACCGACTGGATACTAAAAGAATTAGAAGATGGAGGCTACCAAAAAGGGTTGACCATCAAATCTGTAGACGGAAAAGTTATTTTTGCAGACTTATTCACGGCAGATATCCGATTTCGGAAAAATGTGAGAAAGTAAGCGTACTCCGACAAGATGTATCATTCATTGATAATAAATCTCCTCAATTGAAAATTCACTTGTATGAATTATCTTTAGCAAAGCAAGACATTATATACAACATGTAAAAACTGAAATCCGTAACTAAACTGACATAAATAATGAGTGGAAAAGTGGTATTTAAAAACGTGAACGAATATTTTGAAGCCCAACCCGAAAACGTAAGAAAAGCACTTTTGGAATTAAAAGAATGTATTCTCAAAGTGGCACCGCAGGCAACGGAATTACTGAACTATAATATTCCTGCTTATGCTTTGGTCGAAAATGGAAAAAGGGAGCAACAGATTATGATTGCAGGATATAAAAAACACGTTGGACTTTATCCGCACCCAACCACTATGGAAAAATTCGACTCGGAATTGAGCGAATATAAACGAGCGAAAGGTTCGGTTCAGTTTCCGTTGGACAAACCCTTGCCAAAAAACCTTATTATCAGAATGATAAAATATCGGATTGAACTATTAAAAAAGTAAAAAGTGCCTGCACACTCTCTCGTAACTACTCATACATAAGACGTCGAGCCAAAATACGCCTCACATACTGGTAAATGCTATACAACACACTAGCCCTTGACAGGCACGCTTTTATTTAATAGCTTCAGGGGCGTAAAGAGAGGTTTCTCACAAATAACCGCTTTTGTTTGCGCCATACAGCGCTTACCACTCTATCTGCTGGCAGTAATTTGAAGAACAAAAAATCAAAAAGTAGATTATGAGAGATTCTAAAAGTTTAAAAAAGCGCATCTTTTTGACCACAGGAATGTTCTTGTTTTTAATAGGACTAAGCCTACCTTTAATAACACTACTTTTCTTCCAGCTAAAAAATCTATATTGGTCAATCCCTTCTTCTATCTTACCAATAACGCTTGGGGGACATCTTTTATATTACTTAGAGATAAATAATGAAAAATTAATAGTAAAGAATTTGATTTTTTTCTGGATTCATAAAGAATATAAAAAAACCCAAATTATAGATATTAAAGTGTATATTAATTACGGAACAAGCGAAGATGGACACGATTTTATAACAAAAGGGATTTTAATTAAAACCAAAAAAGAGTCCAAAAAATACCTAATGGACTATAATTACAAGTACTATATTGATTTATTTGATAAGCTTAAGAAGTTTAAATATAAGAATAGTATTTTTAGTAGATCTCCTTTAGTGAAAAAAATTATAACAAGACCTAACGAGAAGGTTCATATCACATTTGAAAAGCTAAAGAACAAGGAATATTTTGTAGCAGACAATAATAAATTGACAAAAAATATCACAACATCACTTTTTTGGTTCAAGGTATTCTTCGGACTTGGTTGTTTTTTCTTAGTTTTAATTTTTGTTATAGGAGTTTTTGATGGTCGAAGACTTGATGAATTATTTGTTGCATTGTCAGTAGTTAATTTTGTTTTTATTGTACCAATACTTATAGGTTTATATTATTTGTTTCTTTATGTAGTTGGAGGTAAAAAAGAAGTAGTATTTAATAGAAAAGAAAACACAATTACTTACCCCTCTTCAAATTATAATAAGAAAACCATTACTATACCTTTTAATAAGTTTAAATTCTACAGATTATTAAAAGACGCTCGTCACGCACTAAAATATAGTTTAATTACAAGAGATAACAGTAATGAAAATGCAATTACAGGTGTGTTCGAATTATATGTAGGAAGATACTCTGATGACTTTTACTCTTACCTTGTATGGTATATGGATAACAGAAGGCCGTTACCTCCAGGTGAAGTTTTTGATATTTATAGGAAAGTAGATTATGAGCAAAGAAAAGAAAAAAACTTTTTAAAACCATTATACTCAACGAGTCTTAAAACACCTGAATCCACAAGGAAAGAACAGAAACAACGTGAACAAATTAATAATTGGTAATTTATTTTAATAAAAGCTACTATCAACATAGTTTATAAGTAATTGGGGGTTTGTGCCATATTAAAATAAAAGTATTAATCAGCGGCTGATTTCTAAGCAAAATAATCCTTCAGATCATTCCACAACAGAATCATAGCCGAAAAGGTAATCCTCCCTCAAGTGCGTCGAGCCGAAATACACCTCACATACTGGTAAATGCTATACAACACATTACCCCTTGACAGGCACGTTTTTATTTAATAGCTTCAGGAATAAAGGTAGGTTCTCTACGAATAATCGCTTTGGTCGAGCTGCCCACTACACAGCGCCTCCTACCCCATCTCTCATTTGAAATACTCCGAATAAAAATTGAGAAACGAAATCAAAATTGAAAGCATGTTACCCAGCGAAACACTATCAGATGTTGTTAGGGAATTTCACTACTTACAAATTGATAGTAATACTGAGCAAACGATAGTTGCCATTGATGATGGATGCTATGATTTTATGTTTTATAAGGAAAAATATGCAACCCTAGAATTTGAAAAAACTAATTCTGTAGATATTAATAGTAATTTTTTTACGGTTCATCAATTAAATCCACCCTTAAAGTACAATTTTGGAAAGTCTGTGTATTACTTTGGCATAAAAGTACAACCTTGGTTAAACAACTTCTTTTTTCCCGGTCATAATAATAAAGGGATTTTAGATATCGAAAGCAGGTATGAAAATGAATTAACGGAAATCCGATCGGTTATTTTTGAGGATAAACCTTTTACCGAAAAGGTTCAAAAAGCAGAGGAGTTCATTAGGGCTATTAAACCCGATTTCAATGAAAACCTACATATAGTAAAACAGATCTGTGAAGAAATTTACAAAAGGCAGGGAATGGTTACTGTAAATGAACTATCTGATCAATTTGAAATCAACAGACAATTGCTAAATAAAATATTTAAGGGGTATGTAAACTATACGCTTAAAAGATTTATCATCATAGTTAGAATAATGAGCTTAGCAAAATTTAGAATAAACCATCCCGATTACACTTTAACAGAAGTTGCACTTGAGTTTGGCTACTTTGACCAAGCCCATTTCAATTATGACTTTAAAAGAATTAGTGGTATTTCCCCAAGCGAATTCTTCAAAAACTTGCCCCCCTTCTTTCTTAGACACAAAAACTAAGTAGTTTTACCATTTTTACAATTATTGCCAATACATCTATCATACATTTGTCTTAAAATTATTTATGTATGAAAAAGATCTCCCTAGTATTTGTACTTACAGCCTTATTACTTCAAGGATGTGTAACTAACAAAAGATTTTCAAATACCACGTTGGTAGCCTCTACAGAATTAAAGCATCAAAAGTTCACAGGCCAATGCTGGAGTTTTGCTTCAACTTCTCTCTTAGAAGCAGAAGCTATGAGGCTAGGATACGATATTCCTGAGTTATCATCCTTCTATTTTGTCTACCTTAATTATTTAGATAACGCGGAAGATTACATTAATAATAACGGTACTTCTCGCCTAAATAGAGGTGATCTCACCTTTTCAGTGCTAGAAATTTTCGAAAAATACGGTGCGGTTCCAGAAGCTGTATATGATGGGAATCTAGGAGTGCTTACCTCCAAAAAACAAATGATGAATAGATGGAAGGAAGAAGATGAAATGAATGCTTTAATAAAACAAAAATTAGATTCACTTATCAAAACTAACGCAAGCGTTGACCAATCATTAGAAATCGTTAAGAACATCTTGAACGAATATATGGGTGAAATTCCAGCACGCTTCACTTTTAAAGAAAAAACCGAAACGCCTAAGACATTTGCTAATAAGTATGTACCACTAAATGCTAAAGATTATATAGAACTAACGTCCTATAATCACCATCCATTCTATCAAAAAGTAATGCTAGAAATCCCTGCCAATTGGAGATATAAAAAATATATGAATCTACCCATAGATGGCTTCATGAGCACTATAGACAATGCTATAAAGAGCGGTTTCACTTTGGCATGGGATGGCGATATTGGTCATAAAGAAGGTTTTAAGGACCATGGTTACGTGAGGGTTAAAGGTGAATACGAAGACGAAAAACTCATCTCTCAAGAACAACGTCAAAGTGCTTATGAAAGAGGAACAACCCGTGATGACCACAATATGCATTTGGTTGGATATACCTATGACCGCAAAGGTGAGAAGTTTTATATGCTAAAAAACACCTGGGGAAAAAACCGAGGAATGGACGGCGTTTATTACTTGTCAGAAAATTACTTCCGATTAAGAACTATTTCAGTCACTGTTCACAAAGATGGATTCCCTGAAGAAATTAAAACAAAAATTGAATGGTAATAAGAGGGTATGTAAGCAATAGCAGTTGAAGTAATAAAACAAAGATCAATAAAAACTGAAAAATTCGTAAGTAGGTAAGGCATCTGGCACTACTCATACACGAGGTACATTTCTCCTTGACAGGTACACTTTTATTTAATAGCTTCAGGGGTAAGGGTAGGTTCTTTACGAATATGGCTAGGCGGTACACTATATAACAACTACCCAACCATCCGTTATATATTATTAGTGAAAAACAAACTTTGGATTCATATATGAATAGAAAGACAATATTATTTTCACTTATCATTCTCTTACTTATAGGATGTAATGTTGAAAGTGAAAAATCTGAAGGTCAGCAACAAAAAAACAACAATGTTTCCATTAAACTGGATGAATATTTTCAAACATTAAGAGCCTTAAAGAAATTCAATGGGGTAGTGTTGATTGAACAAGAAGGAAAACGTTTGCTTTTTCAGGAGTACAATATGTCAGACAGTTCAACAAGTAGCCTACAAGTCCAAAAAAAGTCACAATTTGATATACATTCTATATCAAAATTAATGGCTCAAGCAGTAATCGTAGATTTAGAAAAAGAAAAGCTTATTTCACCAGATGATAAAATCTCTAGATTTATTCCAGATTTTCCCAATGGCGATAGAATTACCATTAAACATTTGTTGGATAATCAATCGGGATTGCCAAGAGGCTTTACCAATGAAATAAAAAATTTAGTTGAAAAAAGTTCTAAAGAAATAGTTGAGTTAATAAAAAAAGAGAAGTTATTGTTTGAGCCAGGCTCAGAAACCCTGTATTCAAACTTGGGGTATCAGCTTCTTTATTATATTGTTTCTACAGTAGTCAATAAACCTTTTGTACAGTATGTAAATGAAAAATATTTTCAACCTTTAAAGATGCACCATTCTGGAGCTCATTTCTATTTAAAGAAAAACAACCTTAATAACTTGGTAAAAAACCATGAAGAAGATAATGGGAAGATAGTTGTAGTACCCAATATTCAAACAGATGATAAGAATCAGGCTAAAATTTACTCAACTGTTGAAGATCTATTACTTTTTATCAACCATCTTAAGCAACCCCTCTACTTAAACAATATTAAAAATAATGAAGATAAAATAGGATGGTCTGGTGGTGGAGATGGAATACTGTCTCATGTAGAATACAATATTTCTGGAAATTACGAATTAGCTTTCTTTTCAAATTATGATGAAATACCATTCGGAGACATTCTGAAGACTGTAGACAAAATAATGAATAATGAGCCATACGAACTGCCACAAAAAGTTAACAGAAAAGCGATCGAAGTTTCAGAAAGTATTCTTAAAGAATATGAAGGTAAGTACAGAGTTAAAGCGTTCAACAATAGCATATTTGAATATAGCGTTGAAAACGGAAAATTGGTTATGTATCAAGATGGAGAAAGAGGAGGTACTTTAAATGCGGAAACCGACAGTACTTTTTTTGAGAAAACTGATGACGAAGATTACTTTGAGTTTAGAAAGGTAGATGGAAAATATAGGCTAGTCTTTCACTATAAGGGAATAGAACTTGAAGGGGAAAAAGAAAAGTAGTAAAAATCAAACGAGCAATAGCCCCTATGGAGAGCTACCATAATTAGCCAATTCTTAAAAAATTAATTAAAAATAATTAAACAATATGATAAAAAGTAAAAAGGGCTGTCTCCTTTTCTTGGTTTTAATGCCCACGTTCGTCTTTTCACAAGATCTTGTAAAAGCCAAAGAAAAAAATACGGTAATCGAACGCATCAAAGAGCAAGTCGACTCCAATTACGTATTCGTTGAAAAAGTTGAATACATCAATAATTCTTTGGATAGCCTCAGTAAAACCAAGAAATACAAAAGCCTCAAAGAACATAAAGCCTTTGCAGATGCACTCACTGAAGACCTTGTAGCCATTACCAAGGACAAGCACTTTAAGGTTCAGTACAATCCAGCACTCATCAAAAGTAGACGCGAGTGGCGAGAACGAATGCGCCAAGAACAGGAAGATCAAGGAAATGATGAGGAAGAAGCAATTGATTGGAACTATTGGTATGCACAAAAAGAGAATTTTGGCTTAGCAAAAATCGAAATACTTGATGGTAACATCGGATACATCAAATCCACCTTTTGGCAGCCGCTCGACTGGGTAAAACCTACCTTTGATGCTACCATGGCATTTGTAGCGCATACCGATGCCTTAATCATTGACTTAAGAGAGAACCAAGGCGGGTACAGTCCTTCTGATAGTTATTTGGGAAGTTACTTTTTCAAGGCAGATTCAACCTTATGGAATTCAAGCTACAACAGACCTACTGGAGAGACCACCCCTCAGTATACCTTTAAAGAAGTGGGAGGAACGCGGTATTTAGATAAGCCTGTATTCATATTAATAGGGGAAGAGACTTTTTCTTTGGCAGAAAAGTTTGCCTACTCTATGAAGCACTTCAATAAGGCCACCATTATTGGACAGACTTCTGCTGGTGCAGCTCACTCAATTGATTTCATAGAATTGAATGACAATTATGCTATTCAAATTCCAATATCGTATAATATCCACCCTGTCACCAAAACAGACTGGGAAGGAACGGGTGTGATCCCTGACGTTAAAACAGCAAAAGAGGAGACCTTAAAAGTCGCCTATCTCAATGCACTAGAAAAGCTGATTGAGCGTGCGAAAAAAGATGACTACAAAACATTATTGAAAAGATATGATAAGATTAAGGCAGAAATTAACAACCGCTAATACAGTGTATCAACATAAGATGAAGACCACATAAAGCCGAAAGGTTAACGAGTAGCAACCCGCTACTATTCATATACGAGACCGTTACCAGCCACATAACCCTACTATGCTTGTTCTACCAAAAAATATTTTATAATCACCTGAAAAGCATCGAACACTAGACCTAGATGTCTTAACAATAGTAGAGATTTGTCTCTATTATAAATAACTGACTGATTCAGCCTATATTTTAGATCACGAACTGATTTACATACGTTCAGGCAGCCTGATTGTAAACGAACAGAAAATTGAATCAGGTGAAGCAATGTTGATACGACGGGACGCTTACTTTGACTTCAGAAAGCAATTTAGCCCAGAAAACCATTCATATGAGAGTGTTTTATTTTTTTTAAAGACTGAGTTCATAAAAGAGTTTATTTCCTCCAAACTCAAAAACGCAAAAGTTGAGCAAAGTAATCATCAGAACTTTATAAAAATTGGTAGCAACGATTTATTGAAAGGATTTATAGAATCCTTGATTCCTTACTTCAGTCATAAGCTGGGTAAACAAAAGACTATACTCAGATTAAAAACATTTGAACTACTCTATCAACTAATCGAAATAGAAAGAGGGTTCCTGCATTTTTTAATAAATTTGAACGAAAGTGTTAAAATCAGTTTGGTTGAGATAATGGAAAACAACTTTACGAAAAAGTTGACTATCGAACAACTTGCAGCAATGTCTGGGAGAATTAGTTCAACCTTCAAACGAGATTTTAGGAAGCAGTTTCAAACCACACCAATGCGTTGGATTAAATCCAGACGTCTAAAATTGGCCAAACAGCTTATTGAGAATAGTCAATGTAAACCAAACGAAATTTATCTCGATGTGGGTTTTGAAGATTATTCACACTTTTCAAGAGAATTCAAGAAAGAATTTGGCCTTTCACCAAGCCAGCTTTTGAGCTGAGCTTTTCAGACATACCTTTAGCACTTCTCAGACTACAAATAGGTCTATCCTCATTTTATCTTGCCATACATATCAAACTCTAAAGAGATTTAAAAATGAAGATTTTCGCCTTAATGTTAATCGTAATAATGGCAAAAAGTATTCAAGCACAAGAAAAGTTCGTTTGTAATTTTAATTCAAAAGAAGAAATGAATCAATGGGATGCTTTAACAATTGATGGATGGAAATCCAAAATAAGAACACTAAAAGTTGAAGATAGTAAACTAATTTTCGAACCTACTTCAAGTGGCTGGTTTGAGGATAACTATGCGGGGTTTCTATATCGTGAATTTACTGGAAACTTCGAGCTTACCACAAAAATAAAAGTAGAAGGCACTACTTCTCCCCTGCCCAATACTGCCTTTTCGCTGGCAGGATTATTTGTACGTGTGCCAAGAGAAATTGATGCTAATAGCTGGAGTCGCCAAGGTGAAAACTGGATGTTTTTTAGTATTGGTTCAGCTACAAAACCTGGTAAACCACAATTTGAGATCAAATCAACATACAACAGTCAGTCTACCCTGAAAATATACCCTGCAAAAGCGAAGTGGGTTGAACTAAAGATAGTAAGGGTAAGTGAAGTATTTACGCTCTTACATAAATTTGAAGGTGAAGAATGGAAGATTTTAGACCAATTCATAAGACCTGATCTACCTGACACCTTACAACTCGGTATAACAGCTTACTCCGATTGGCCATCAGTAAGTGAAATCTATCCTAACTATGAAGAATATAATAGGAATGGTACTAAACAGGATAGTGGTGATTTAAGGGCTTATTATGATTATATTTCTATTGAAAAAGGGACTGTCGAAAAAAAACTACCAATAGCAAATTTGATTGGAGAAGAAATTCTGAAAAGTCTGAAATAAAGCCGATAACATTGTATAAACGCAATAGCGGTTCAGGTATATACTTGAACCTAACCCAGTTGTGCCGAGTGAAATATACCTAACCTACGGATAGGTGCATACAGTATGCCATCCCTTGACAGGTACACTTTTATTTGATAGCTTCGGATGTAAAGAGAGGCTCCTTGGTGGTATCCTCTTTGGCCAGATAGTTCGTCATACGGCGCCTATTACCCTATCCGTTGAGGCATCATTAGACCGAGCAAGATGAAAAATAAGCTAATAAGTCAATTAGAAAGTGTTCTTCCAAAACGTATGCTAGTTCCCGAGGAGCTAAAGCTTTTATATCAATGGATGGAGGATAATCATCTCTACGTTGATAATAAAAAGGGAGACAGAATAGGCTTTCTTTATCCTGAAAAAAAATTAAAAGATAGTTGGACAGCAACCGGACGAGAAGGAGGTACTCACATTGAATTTTCTGCGGGAGGAACCGAGAATTTGAAATATTGGCTTGGAGGAGAAGACAATGAAGCATTAAAATCAAGACTCTGTGTTTTTGCTCAAAGCGGTGCTGAAGGCTCCGAATGCGCCTTATGGTTAGATGATAATAATGCATTAAGAATCATCCATATGGGTTCAGGTTCAGGCTCCACTTTATCTTGTGTCTTAGCCGATAATATGGTTGATTTTATTCGCCTCTTGGCGATCGGGTATGACGAAATATGTTGGGACGATCACTTCCCTTATCCTCCCAATGAAAATGACGATGGATTTACAGTAAAGCCCAATACAGCATTTCAGCAATGGGTTGAAAAGACTTTTGAGGTAAAAATCCCTAAAACGGCCTTAGAGATAGTGAAACACCCTGCAACAATGGATGATGCAAGCTCAGAAGATGACTTTTTTAATTGGTATCAGCAATACTTGAAATGAACACACAACAAAAGTTATAGCGCCTACCCTGTAGGAGCACCATAGCCTAGACCGTTGTCTATTATATGAATAAACTAATTCCCATAGAAGAGAGAAAATCCGAGCTAATACGGTTTGGTGCGAATAAAGCCTTCGTTGAGAATATTGGAAAAATAGATGAACTAAAATACCGTGTCGAAAATGTGGAAGGAGCCTACTTTTATTTTCCAACAATTTCAAATTACAAGATATTGAATGGACTCAATATTATTCCCATTTACGACGAGGGAGAATCTTTCCGTGTATTTGGCTACAACGATGCAGATCAAAAAATCTTTAATATCGAACTAGAAAATGACGAAGTGTACAAGGATTACGGAACCAACTGGAACTTACTCTTATTAGATATCTTGTTTCAGTACTTCAACGATGATGTCGAAGATGGACTCAACATTGAAATATTTAAAAGAGTTGGCGATCAATTGGGCTTTGACAAGTCCGAGCACTTATATAAACTGTTGGATATTCCAGCAGACGAATACAATGAAAAGTATGAGAAACTGGATAAATGGAAAAAAGAACTGGCTGAAACTTTAGAAATACTGTAGGCAATCTTTTATACATTCTATAGCGAGTTAATAGCTTTATTAGATTTTTTGTATTTTTGAAAGTATAAATGAGTACTCGAATGTAAAGAGCTTGTTTGCCATAATATAAATTATACATCCTATCTGTTGGGCTTTACACTGACCAAAACTAAATTTTTAGAAACCTAACGAGCAGTTATGAGATTATCATTACTTATTCTCTCTTTTACACTCTGCACAACTAATATTTTTGGGCAAGTTTATTTCCCGAAAAACAAAGTGCTAGAAGATTTGGAAACGTTAAAAAAAGTATTAGAAGAAGCGCACTATAATTTATTTGCCTACACAACTAAGAGTGATTTTGAGGCAATGTATCATTCCCTCAAAAATCAAATTCAGCAAGATTCGCTAACCCTACTACAAAGCACTAACTTATTTCAACAGTTGAGTTCAATCGTCAATAATGGGCATACGTATATTGACTTCCCCATACAACCTTATGTAGCATACATTCAATCTGGCGGTACCTTATTTCCTTTAGAAATTACTTTTGAGAACGGTAAATCCTACGTACGAAAAAATTGGTCTGAAAATTCAGCGATTAAAGTTGGTGCTGAAATAATGAGTATTAACGGGAAGTTTATGGATGAAATTGCCAGTAAAATCTATCCTTATATTTCTGCGGAACGACCTTACTTTAAAAAAGCAAAAATTGAGTTTTACTCTTTTCCACGATATTATTGGCAAGTGTTTGGCAGGCAAGATTCATTTCGTATCCGATTAAAAAGTGAAAAGGGAATAAAAACTGTTGAAGTAAAATCCATTCCTGCCATTAATGAATTTGAAAGTAAAAGAACGGAAATTTTTCATTCAAATAGACAGTTGAAGTATTTCGACAGTACCGCTTATTTAAACCCTGGTGCGTTTTCTGGTAACGAAGATACCTTTAGAGCTTTTATAGATTCAGCATTTACTGACATCCAACGCCACCAAAGCAGCAATTTAATCATTGATTTAAGAAATAATACAGGCGGCAATGACAGCTTTAGTGATTACTTGGTATCTTATTTTGCTGATAAACCGTTTAAATGGTATAGCGATTTTAAAATAAAAACAAGTAAGACTTTAAAAGAAGTTACTAGAAAAAATAACGATACAACAAAAGCGTATTTCCAACAGATTTTGCTTCGTAAAGATGGGGAAATCTATGCCCCCACCCTTGCTGCTTACCAACCACAGGACATTAGCAGACGATACAAAGGAACTATTTATGTGTTGGTAAACAGGCAATCCATTTCACAGGCTACCGTTACGGCTGCACAAATACAAGATTATAGTTGGGGTACCATCGTAGGGGAAGAAACGGGCGAATACCCTTCACTCTATGCCTCCGTATTTCAATATCCGCTTCCAAATACTGGTATTGTTGTCGTTATCTCAAAAGGACGTATTATTCGAGTCAATGGCAGTAAAAAAGAAGAAGGTGTGCTTCCAGATATATTTATCAAAGACCATTTAATTGATGAAAAAGATGAAATATTAGAGGGATTATTAGAAATGATTCAGAAAGAATAGAAATACACCAAGCTTAATAATGGCTATAACCAACAGTAAAACCCTTGACAAGGTTCGACACTAATAGTACTTTCGTTTTATCCGCATCCCTCAACCTGCAATAAGTCAATGACATATGCGTTATGGAAAGGATAAGCAGGCTTTTTCAATAAAATGCAGTAAAGTTCTATTAGTTGAATAAATGAATTCGTCTATTGAGGCACGTGCATTATCCGTAGTCTATATGAAGTATTTAATAGTATTATTGCTGATTTTAAACGTTGGGCAACTATTTGGCCAGTCAAATACAACAATGGCATTTGAGCTTAGTGACCGTTATAAAAAGGATTCCATACAAATTGAGAATATTGTAGCGTTTTACAAATATCCTGATACAGACACAACCGATGCAGTTAGCTTTACAATAAAGATTACCAATTTGGGCGATCAACCTATTCCTAATTTTGAAAATGTGCTAGCTCGGTCTGAATTTTTAAAGTTGTTCATCAACGGCAAAGACGCCCACGATATGAATATTCAAAATGGGATTGGACCCAATACGATTAAATACCTTGGAAAAGGCGAGTCTGATACTTTTGAAACGGGTTGGGTGCTCAGTAAAAATTCGGGTGCTTACCGTTATGATCATCCAATAAAAGTAATGTGGCAGTATTTAGGGATAAACGCTAGAGTAGTTGTTGTGGATATTGTCAACAAGCAAATAAAGGGTTAGAAAGTAGATAACACGGTGTATACACTCAAAATCTGTCTCGAGCCGAGAATAAAAGAAAATGGCACATCATACAATCATATACGGAAGAATAAACGGAGCCACTTGGAAAGCAAAAGACTATTACAAACTACATAGGTTGAATATCGAAGTAATCAATAGTCTACCTGATCGTGACAGCGACTTCCCTTGGATCAACCGAAGTATGATTTCCATCCCTAACGAACAAGGGCTCTTCAGAGACCAAGTGATCACGTTTGGCGCTAGTTATAAAACCCTCGAATATGAATGGCATTGGTGGATTGAAAAATTTGAAGCACTTTTAAAAAGACTATTTTGGTTTGATGCGACCATTCACGCTGAATTCGAAGTGATCGGCAATTACAAATACGATTGGCTGATCAATATTGATCAAATAGAAAAATGGCACAAGGAATCACCCGAGCCTATTATTGATTGGACATTTGAAAGCAACGGACCACGAACTTTTGAAAACGAATTGAAAAAAAATTAATTTTTTGGAAAATAAGATTTTAAAATACCTTTCAAAGTACACAGCCATTACCAAGGAGATAGAGAACGCCATTGCTGAAAGTACATTGATCAAAAGCTTTGAAAAAGGAAGCATTATACTCGAAGCGGGAGATCTCGCGAATGAATGCTATTTTGTTTTAAAAGGGTGTATGAGGAGTTACTTTCTGAAAGAGGGGGAAGAAAAAACGATAGAGTTCTATACAGAAGAGCAAGCTGTCATCCCCTCAGCGTATGGCACCTCTATGCCGTCAGATCACTATATAGCCTGTCTAGAAGATACCGTTGTGAGTGTAGGCAATCCTACCTTAGAGAAAGAAACCTTCCAAAAGTATCCTCAATTGGCCTCCTTGTCGAGGATAATCGCTGAGACAATCATTATTAAACAACGGGAATCATTTACACAGTTTAAAACATCCACACCTGAAGAACGCTACCTAAACCTCCTAAAAACCAGACCTGACTTGATCCAAAGAGTTCCTCAACACCAGATAGCGAGTTACTTAGGCATCCAACCAGAATCCTTGAGTAGAATTAGAAAAAGAATCACAAGCAAAAAATTGATTACTTAACCAACGTCAATGGAGGTAAATGCAGAGAGACTTATTTTTACCCCTATGACGTATAAAAATAAACAAATATCAATCATCGCAGGTGTTCTAATCATCTTAGGAATCGTTGCTGGCATCTTGAGCGTTGTTCCTTCTGTTGAAAGTGATCAATTCCTTGAGGAAGTTTATCCCAATAAAAATCAAGTCTTAGCAGGTGCTATCTTTCAGTTTCTCTTAGTGCCTATTTACGTTGGCTTCTCACTTTTACTTTACCCAGTTCTTAAGCAGTACAGCCAAACGCTCTCAGTGGGATTTGTGGGATTTCGATTAATGGCAGGTACCTTTCAAATCGTTGGCCTGATCTTACTATCAGGATTTATACTCTTAAGCCAACAGTATTTGATGGCAAACACTTCGGATAAACTTATTTATGAATTCATAGGAGGTTTGTTAAGATTGTCTCGTGACTTGGTCAATCACCTTGGGGTAATACTGGCGACAGGGCTAGGTAACTTCCTTTTTTATGCCGTGCTGTATAGAGAAAAATTAGTACCTCGCTGGCTATCGCTTTGGGGATTTTTAGGAAATATCGGTATCATGTTGGCTAGTTGCTTCGTCATGGCTCAATTAATCAAGGTCGTTTCAACAACATATGTGCTCATATCTCTGCCAATTGTCATACAAGAAATAGTATTAGCCATATGGCTATTGACAAAAGGATTGAATGTAAAAACGAATGCACAATAGCGTAAGTACTTTACCTTCTTAATCTTCGTCTCTCGTACGCTGTCATTTGGAAATATCTGGATGAACGAATCTCATAAGAGTAAGCAAGTAGCGAGTCACTCACCTCAACTAAAAGAGTTTAATTTGGAAAAGAATAAATACAAGATAACGGAACAAAACACCCTCCCACTCTCTGGGCTAGTTGCCAAATATGGGATCAATAAATCAGACATTTTGTTCGCCATTTTACGTCCAAGCAATGGCTCGGGGTATCACCGCTGGCTGGTCGGTATTTCTCTTGAAAAAGGAATACTATGGGAATATAAACACCCTGACTTCTCTCCCGATGAATTGAGGATTGCAGCTAATGGAGATGCCTACATAAGTAGCGGCAACGAAATCCAGCAGGTAGATGAAAATGGACAGCTTCAAAAGTCCATCACTTTTGAGCTAGCACTAGACCAAACCATTGGAAGTTTTGTACTTATAGAAGAGGGGTTTCTCTTAGCTATTGAAGGCAACGACCAACCCAATGCAAAAGTACTGCGCACTAACCTCAATGGAGAAATCGTATGGGAATCTCCAATTTCACCAAAAGGCATTGCATACAAGGGAGTGGTTCAAATGCGCGCAACCAATAATTGGCAAGTGGAAGAAAAACCACCTTGGCAACCAAGATCTTGGAATTGCTTAATCAACAATGAGATCATTGTCTCAGGAGAAAATGTCCTTGTCAGTTATCACGAATTTCCAGGCAGTGGAGTAGGTATGTCCTTTTGCTTGCATATCAAAACAGGAGCAATACAATGGACTACTAAACCTGCACCGTTTGAATCTGTTTGTGGATTAAAAGACGGAAAGTTCCTGATAGGTCATCAAGGATACGGGGCTTTCGATATGGATTTATTCGATACCGATGGAAAGATTATTGAAAGTTGGGCATCTGCTGGAAAAGCTGTAGTGAATAGTCATGAGCAAATATTTGCGATAGAAATGGACAACCGTTCCAGTTCAAAATTACATTTTGTAGCATTAAAAAAAGAGCGTAAGGTAAAGAAAGGAAAGAGAATACCGGGTTATTATATCATTTACCCTGTACTTGATGATCTTGGGAATGTGGTCTTTTGGCGCGATAATACATTGATGATTATCGATAAAGAAGGTAAGCTACACACGCCTTTTTCACTTACACCGACTGACAGAGATTGGACTTCCAATAGAATGCTTCTACACCAAAGAGGCACTTTGGTATTTTCAGTAAATGACAACCTGTATGTCCTCAAAACTAACCTTGGAAGCCTCGAACAAAGCGCTTGGGCTTGCCAATGCGCCAATAATGAAAGAAATCCCGTGATAAAAGCAAAGAGTAATCCTACATAAAAAATTATTGCAATTATGGTTCAATTTTATGCAGCCTAAATCGCTATATATTTCACCCAAACTTCTTAAGTATACAATAGCTACTACGGAGAAATGGATAAATACTGTATATTGAAACCTGACTTACAACTAATGCGCCAATGCGACTTATAAAAACTCTCGCTTTTTTTACACTGCTGACAATAGTTTCATGTAATCAGCAAGCTAAGAATACTCCACTAAACACAGCTATTCAGATGAATTTATCTGAGTATGTGACCTCTTACCTAAAGGTGAATGAATCCAAAATAGCCCTTACGAATTGTAACGTGATTGACGGTACAGGAACGCCTCTGAAAAAATCACAAACGATTTTGATCGAATATGGTAAAATCAAAGAAGTAGGTAGTGCTACATCAGTAAAAATTTCAGAAGGATTTTATCAATTAGATATGTCAGGTAAGACAGTCATTCCTGGTATCATAGGTACGCATAATCATATGCGTTTCCCGAGAGGTCCACTTTTTTACACCTCTCCAAAACTGTACTTAGCAAGTGGGGTAACTACCATTCAAACCTGTGGAACGGGGAACCCTCAAGAAGAAATAGCCATTGGGAAAGCTATCGAAGATGGAAAAATCCCGGGTCCTGAAATCGTCAGTTCAAGCCCCTACTTTACAGGTCCCGAAGGGAAACAGAACTTTATACGATTTACCAATGAAAAGATGGTACGAGATACAATTCGCTATCTAACTTCAATGGGTGTACAATGGTTCAAAGTGTACCAACACACGAGACCAGAAGATTTAAGAGTCATCATCAACGAGGTACATAAAAATGGAGGGAAGGTGACAGGACACCTTTGCGCTACCACTTATGAAGAAGCCGCTAGGCTAGGAATAGATGCTATCGAGCACGGATTTATCCATAGCTACGACTATGCAGAAGGAAAGGAAGTTGGTAAGTGTTCTGGAAGTAGAGACTTTAGGTCAAATATGGATATTAGCAGTGAAGCAGTAAAGCGAGTACAAGGCATACTCATTGAAGAAGGTGTAGCACTTTCTACCACCCCTTCTATTTTTGAGGCCCAAGCACGAGGTAATGCAGATAAAAGAGACCTGACGGCTCTATCTCCCTACTATGTAGCCGCCTATGAAGACCAACAAAAGCGTATGAAAGAACAAGGCAATGCTTGGTATTTCAAAGAAGTCTGGTTAGTTAAGTCTCTTCAATATGACCTAGCCTTTTATAAAGCGGGCGGGCTTCTAACGGCTGGGCTAGACCCTGGTCTTCATAATGTACCAGGCTTCGGAGACCAAAAAAACTATGAACTGTTTATTGAAGGAGGATTCAAACCAGAGCAAGCAATTCAGGTAATGACACTTAACGGAGCCAAACTATTGGGAAGAGAAGAAATAGGTAGTATTGAAAAAGGGAAAGTTGCTAATCTAGTTGTACTCAATGGTAACTTGGAAAAAGATGCCTCTGTAATTAGAAATGTAGAGATTGTTTTCAAAGAGGGAGTCGGTTTTGACTCACAGAAGCTAATAAAGTCGGTGCAAGGGTTGGTAGGGTCAGCAATTGATGAGAAGGTATTTCTGGGAAAATAAATCAACTCCTTAATGGCCATATTTTCTAAATTGTATATTCCCACATAGTCTGTAATAAAAGACCATGAAATCTGCTGATTTTAAAAAGATAGTAACCAAAGAAATAGCACCGTTTCTTCGCGAGCAGGGCTGGAAAGGTACAGGCTTTAATTATACCAAACATATAGGCAATATCATCAGAGCCTTGACCATTCAACCCTCTAGTGCTGGAGGAAAGTTTTGTGTGGAAATTGGCATTCACTTTGACTTTATACCCTTAAAAGGGGGAAAGGAATTTACAAAAATGAAGACGTGGGATATGGAGATAAGAACACGGCTAACGCCCCACGGAGAAAGTGACTTTTGGTGGGATTTTCCAACTAATGAAAACGACCGCGCACAACTTTTCGATGCGTTGAGAGAACTGATTACAACCCGTGGTGAAGCGTACTTTAAGCCATTTGACCAATGGAAAGAAATAATCACAAAATTCTCGATTGATGATATAGAAAACGGAAATACAAAATCACTTTTTAAAATACCACCACTTAGTACCGCTTTATTACTGGCTAGGATCAATGATGAGATAGGTAACAGAGAAAAAGCGATAGCATTCTCCAAATATGGGCTTTCAAAAATTCAAGGAAAGAAAGGCGCTGGATTGATCCCCGATTTTAAAAGCATCATAGAAAAAGCTGACAAACCTTCGTATAGTGCGTAGTTCCTCTATGAGGAGCTCTTTGGCTATAACCCTCAACTTAGTTTCTCTGTTCGTGCAACCATTTCTGAAAAATGAAAGTCTATGCGAATAGTACCTAGCATTAAGTTTACACGAAGCATTCTACCAAAGCCCTTCTCATCATTATAATATCATTTGGCTTCTATTTAGTCTTAGATAATTTGTATTTCAGATCTACCAGAAAGTGGCTATTTGAATTGACCAACCAGCGTGGTATAAGCCATATCATTACTTATACAATTTCTGGTATACCGCTCTATGTAGGAACTTTTCTCCTTAGTCGAAAAGCTACATTTTTCAACAACTTAGGGCTCGACAAATCGGTAGGCAAGGGATTCTTATTGGCACTCATTTGCACCTTACCCATGTATATTGGTTTTAGCTTTGTCTTCGACTTTAATCCTGATATTTCGCTTGATACTATCCTCATTTCAGTGGTTTCAGCAGCTTTCTTTGAGGAGTTATTTTTTAGAGGTTTTTTATTGGGGCTGCCTTTTAGAAAGACCAAGCTTGGTTTTATCACCTCTGTGTTTTTTGGGGCACTTTATTTTGGACTATCTCACCTATACCAAAGTAATGAATTAGGCGAGCTACTGGGCATCTTTCTCGTTACTTTTTTGGGAGGTATTTTATTTGCCTGGGTCTATGCAGAATGGGAATTTAATATTTGGGCACCTATTTTCTTACATATGCTGATGAACCTCTCTTGGGAGTTATTTGCTGTTAGCGATAACGCGCTTGGTGGAACCTATTCAAATGTATTTCGCATCATGACCATAGGGCTTGTAATGGTATTGACAGTACTTTACAAAAAGAGAAAAGGCCTGAAGCGTACAGTAAATAAGAAGAACCTTTTCATGAAAAGAAGCTAACTGTAGGTACACAGCAATCAATATAAGCCATGGCCTTAGTAATTTGTTCTGTCTTCCAAAGCAGCGCATAGGAACTATTATCATTGATTTGGATTTACAAACAAATAATTTTAATTTTTATTAAAACGAAACTAGAGATAGGATAGCAGTATATGCGATTATACTTCGCCTGCAGGCTGTCTCCACAAGTGACTATATTAAACGGAATTTGAAGTTATCTGGTCAATAGTTTCAGTCGTTAAAAAGTCTTATAGAAATGGTACAAAATACTGCGCATAATGCACCAGTAGAAAATAACACCAATGCTACATCCAAGATTCTGAGCTTAATGCTAACGAACTTCTTTGTTTGGCTTATTCCGGGCGTAGTAATCTTCGCGCTTTCTTTGGTAATACTACTGATTTTAATGTTGGGTGCGGCCATAGTAGATGCAAAACTCAACTTCCAAAAATGGCCAAAAGGATTAGTTTCTTTTCTTGGGATCAGTTACTTCCTCGCTGGAATCACTTTTTTAGTAGTAGTATTTATTTCAGCATTCGATTCACAAGAGCTTATTTTTCTAGTAGGAGCCGCCTTCATTGCTTGGATTTTGGCTTATCTTATGCTCAAGGCGGAATGGCAAAGACTTTCAGAAAAAGTAAAAAAATTGGATGTATAAAGTCTGAATAGCTAACTAAACACTTTCTCTTTTATGAATCGAGTACTTTTCTTAGTTTTAATTTTTACACAATACAATCTATTAGGGCAACATCTACCCAAACAAGTACTATTAGATGATTTACGTTATCTGAATGAGGCGGTAGTGAATGGACATCCAGTTAACTCTTTTCCAACTAGACAATTTAACATAACCTCAGTAATAGCAGAGGCTGCAAAGCTATCGAAAGATAGTATATCTCCTTTGGAATATACACGCTGGATCAAAAAAGGCATTTTTCATATTGGTTGTATCCATACTTCTATTAACGATAATCCATTGTTAGCGGAAAAACGTAATACCTTATACCTTCCCCTAACAGTACTGGTTACGCAAGAAGGTTTAATGATAACTGGCTGTATTGACAGCTCGAAGGTGAATCAGGTGATTACTAAAGTTAATGGTATCGAGGCAGATTCAATCATACAGGTGTATGCTTTTTACAGAGCAAGTGATGGGGGTAGTGACGCATTTTCAAGAGAGTATTTTCACTACAACTCTTCAAGATTAGTGCCTTTGCTTTTAAATAACCCTAAACGATACAATATCAAAACGATCAATGATGAATTTTCTCTGGACGCGCAAAGTACTATTTTTCTTAAACAACCTGAGATAAGTAATGCCAGCAGCCCTTTAAAAAATAAAAATAATGCGCTTCTTTCAATTGGAGGTTTCGACATTTTAAAAGTTAATTCATTCTCAAAATCAGATAAGCGATTTTACGCTAAGGTATTTAAAAGGTTAAATCAAATACAAAGTAAAAAGCTCTTGGTTGACCTAAGAGGTAATATAGGCGGAAACAGAAAAGCCGCAATTGCCTTAACGGCCTATCTAGCAGATAGTACATTTGGATACGCCATCCTACAACCTAAAAAACTTAAAACCAGCAAATATCTCAATGGTAAAGGAAAGTTTTACTTATTACTATCTAAGCTGAAATACAATGTAGGGCACTTTTATAAAAGAAAGGGTACGCCTCTGGGAGGTAAGTACACCTACTCTAGCAAACCTAAAAAGAAATATCACTATACTGGAAAAATCTATGTCCTCACTGATGGATTTACTGCCTCTGCATCAACAATGGTAACTTCCTGGCTGAAGCAGCATGCTAACGCTACTTTTATGGGTACTCAATCAGGAGGTGGCTATAATGGTAATAATGGCGGTTCCTTCCCACTGATCTCACTTCCCAACTCGGGCATTGAAATCACGTTTCCAGCGTACCGCATTATTCTGGATGAGCAATCGTCCCAATATACTGGTATTACTCCAGAAATTGTTCTAGACACCCATAGTGATTTAGAGGATATTATTAAAGATTTAGAGTGAAAGCATCATAGTAACCTCTTGTCGCTAATTAAGCAAAATAGCCTGATGTATGGACAAGACAAGGCCAACTATAAAGTGCCATTCTGGTATAATTGGTAGGGGTCAATACACGACCCTCATAGTGACGCAACGACCCGCCTATTCAGCGGTTTTGGGAAAGCGTACAGAAAGGATGGAAACTATAAGAAGGGACTTAGATAAACGAGGTTAAAAACACAGTGATCAACAACAAACGTGAGCAGTAACCACACGATTCATAATTACAAATCAAAAAAGATATTACAGCTTTTATAAGCCGTCTATTTACCAAGGAGAAACATAGTTTCCACGATTTTTCATTTGCAAACCATTAATTATCAGCAATATATGCCCAACAAGGATAATCTTCTCAATAAACGCTCTCATTTGTCATATGTTAATAAATTATTATTTTTTACGACAAGATTCTTTTAAGATAGTATCATCTATTATTTTTAATAAGGTAAATTTTCATTCTAACACATTAACAAAGAATTAAACTATGGGACTTAAAGAACGAAGAGCCATCAAGGCATTGGAAGAGAATCAATACCCTGTCCTCAAACAAAAAGTGTCTGATACGATTGGGTTCGAGGTTGAGTTTGAAATCGACTGGGACTCATTGGCCCTTGAAGGAAGAGGTAATCTCTATGAAGAAGGCTTCGAAAAAATATTTGTTGAGCCACTAGTAGGCGCTTTTGCCTCTATTTGCCAAGATGACATGGGAAAAGAAGCCTTGAAAGAATCCTTGAAAAAGGTTGTTATCAAAGATGAGAATGGTATTACTTCTTACAATACTTGGATCACCTTTGACACTGGTGTACTCACCTTGGATCATAAAATTGATACCAACCACAACTACGTCGAGGAGCGCAAAAATAAAATACAAGAAACGCTCGAGGCAGCCCTTTAACAAAGATCTACAGAGGTAGCAATCAAAAGCTACCTCTTTTGTTCATTGATCTTACTAGCAACACTGACTATTACAGCAAAGTATGAAAAAGATAGACTATTTGGATATTTTTCACTATAGTAAATATGATAAAATAACACCACTTTGTTCGTTAATTCCATAGTACAGAAGCAAACATTACAGACTTGTGAAGAAATGGGTAGTTTGGAATGGATAGGTACTTACCCTATCTGATATCTCAGCATTTACAGAATACATCGGACTAAAATCTGGGTTGTTCAATTGACTTACACTTTCCAAAAGTTATGGTGATCCCCCAATTGTAGTAAGCCAGAATGCTAACAATAAGTGTAGATACTACATAGCATATACGTTTTTTACACTGCTTAACGGAATAGCTAGCTATAGCTTTTACTTTTCTAACGCCCATTCAGAATACTCCCTCAGTAGAAAAAGTTTAAGCACCGTTGGTAGAATAGTATTTCTTTGCTTACATTCGAGATGATCTAGTTTCAATATTTATGACCTTTTTTTTAATCGATCTACTCATTATTCCTGCTATCCTGCAAGGTTTTCTAATAGCAGCAGCGCTCGTTAATATTAAGCAGGGCAGTCTGCAAGCCAACCGTTCACTGGCTGCATTACTTGTTTGTTGTACCCTCACTTTACTAGGAAAGCTACTCTACACACGTGCTGATACTGCATTATTACAGCTTGCAATGGTCTTAGATACCGTTATTTTTCTCTTTTGTCCTTTCATCTATCTTTTTCTTAGGTATCTATTCTTTTATGACGCAGTCAAAAATAAGTTTCTACATTTTATTCCAGCAGGTGTCTATTTGAGTATCATTCTATACCTTCTAACGGTTGGACGTGGCCACTACGCCGAGCTAGCACAAACCGGTAGTATGGGGTTATTCTATTACATAGAAGAAGGCGTAGGTCTGCTCATCAACCTTATTTATCTTTTTAAGAGCTATCGCCTTTACAAGAACTACGCTCGTCAGGTACCTGCTGTGGTCTCCTTCGACCAAGGCTTGTTTCAATTCTTAGGCATCTTCCTTTTTATTACTTCTCTATGTATGGCGTGCTGGCTTGTTAGTTTTCTCTCTCTTGGTATTTTAGGGAAACAGCTACCCTATGTAAACTATACTACTTTATGGTTCTTCGTTCCCTTCTTAACTTATGTTGTAGGCTATTATATGCTTTCCAAACCCGAAATCTTTAGAATTCGCAATAGTAATGCTCAGGAAGAAGTACCCTCCGAAGAAAAAGAATATACAACACCTGAGTCTACTTTGCCTGCTCCAACGAAAAAGCCTGATAAAAAAAGACTCAAAGAGGAAGAGGTTATTGTGTTAAAAGAAAAACTACTCACTGCATTTGAAAAAAATAAGGTATTCTTGGAAGAAAAGATTACCCTTTACGCCTTAGCCGAAAGGCTGGGAACTTCTGCCAATGACCTTTCTTGGCTACTTAATACCGTATATGGAAAAACATTTTATGATTTTGTAAACGAATACCGGCTCAAAGAGTTTCTAAGTAAGGTGGCGCAAAAAGAATACAAGCAAAAGACCATACTGGCTCTCGCACTAGAAGCAGGCTTTGGCACAAAATCTACCTTCAATAAAGTATTCAAGTCAGCGATGCAAACTACACCCAGTGCTTATATAAAAAGTTTAGAGTATATTTAGATTTTTCTTAACTATCTGTTTTTAAGAGCGCTGGCCTGAAAATCCAGTGAGGAGGTGGGCTGGCTTGTGGGCGGAAGCTTTGGATTTAGCTTCGCTGAGCTCGCAAGCTCGGTTTCTTGATTTTTTGGTTCGTTTTTCATCAAGGAAAAATGAACGAAAGGTAAATTGAAACATAAGTGATGAAAATTTGTGAAATATTAATTATGCGGAATTTAATTCTTAAACATTCTCTTGTAGTACTGCTTTCTTATACTTATACCAAAAATCTAATACTACCCGTCCTCTAAAGAAGTCTATTTGTACCCAAACAGTCGTTCTACACCCTTGTAACGCCTACTTTTAAGTTATCTTTTCATTCAAAACCCCTATTAAAGATGACTATTCCAAATGTTCTACAAGACGCCTTGAGCAGGTCTTCTAGTCGTCAAAAAAGCACTTTGTGCTTCATTTTCTGCCTTTCTTTTTTAAGTTTTTTTGCTTGCACAGAAGAGGCAAAGCCCACACCTGTAGCTGTAGACGTACCCATGGACAGTACTAGTTTTACGGTAAGCAACATAACCATAGAAGACATAGCAGATCATGGCAATGCAAGTGATATTTCGGTAACTTTTTCGTTGCCAGATGCCCTCGACGCCATCGAAGCATTTAAAATAATTGTATTTGAGGCGGAGGCAGCCAACCAAGTAAAACTGGCAACTGTTCATAATCTTGAAGCCAGCGCATATACAAGTGTGACTAACGTAGAAGCCAACCAAGCTCTTTCTTTACCAGAAAACCTTCTCACCTTTAAAGGCAATCCAGTGCAAGAAAACAGAAGCTATCGGCTAGCAATCCTCTCAGAGGGAAGCTTTAATGGGCAGTCTGTAGCGTTACTTTCTGCATTTTCAGAGGCATTTACCATTACAAGTGCTGCGCTACAGGTAACTACCTTGGTAAACGATTTGGAAGCCAGTGGAGGACTCTCCATCGATAAAGAGGGGAATGTGTACTGTTCTAATTATGGGATCGACGCAGCCGGAAATGAGGCGTTCGGTACGAATGTACTAAAAATAACCCCTTCTGGAGTGGTGTCTACACAGGTAGACAACTTGCAAGGTCCTTCGGGAAGTATTGTTGACTCAAAGGGAACGATGTACATAGCCAATAAGAGTAGCTGGTATGAAGGAACGATTACCAAGGTCTCTCCCGATGGGAGCAGAACAACATTTACGCTACCTGGTTATTTGGCAGGACTTAAAGTGGATAGTCAAGACAACCTATACGCAGCCAACTATTCCCAAGGAAGAATCAATAAGATTACCCCCGAAGGTGAAGTATCCGTTTTCAGAAAAGATACTGCTTTAGCAGGCGTAATCGGTATGGATTTCGACGAAGAAGGCAACCTATGGGCAGGTAATTTCTCGAACGGAAACTTCTTTAAAATCAGCCCTGATGGTAGTCAGATGGAACAAATGGGTACCATCCCGACTGTTTACCCGCGTTATGTGATTGGCTATATGGTTTACTTTGAAGGTGCTTTTTACGCCACGGGTATTGGAGCCAACAAAATTTACAAAATCAACCTAGATGGCAGCTTCGAGGAGTTTGCAGGGAGTGGAGCGTTAGAAACCAAGGATGGCGAACTGAAAGAAGCAGGTTTTGCGGCTGTTAATGGAATCATTGCTGATAAAAGCAGAAGAATTTTATATTTTTCTCAGTTTGCCCCTGGCTACTTTGCCCTTCGTAAGATTCAGTTTTAAGTACCTTGCCAATGCGTAAACGTCTACTTTTTCAAAGCCCCACTCTGCCTGTAGAGCGGGGCTTTTGCTACTACTTATATTGCTTCGCTTATCTAATTATACAGCCAAACACTATGGCGTTACTATCAATCTTTTTTAGCCCGCTAGTAGCCATTCTTCGGCCATTCTTTGATCGTTGAAAAGCTTCATTTCAAAAGCACCTCCTGCAGTCGTACTATCGTCTTCCATCATTTCTGCTGATAGTTGCGCAAAAAACTCTTCTGATAAAATATGTGCAAACTTAAGCAGGCCAGCCTGTACAATCCGTGGCATCCATTCGGAGGCTATCCAATCATTGGTTTCGTCCCATACACCCTTTACTTGCCGATTATCATTAAGCAGAAACTTCGTTTTATGTATTTTAATTTTGTCTAAGATTAATGCTCCTCCTCGTTTCACCTCTTCAAAACCCATGATACTCTTCTTGACTAAAGTGCTATCATACTTATTATATGCCTTCGCCTGCATCTCTTCCTCAGTCAAGTAGGTACTCGTCCAGTTGCTATAAAGTATTTGCTCTTTTTCCCAATATTCTACTTGCACAAACACCTCACCCCAATTATTTTTTAGTTCTTGTTTCATAGTATTCTATCATTTTAAAGTTCATAGTAATAGGAACCTTGATGCAGCTTAACTTAATGGTGTTGTTACACTGCCAATGCTAGTTCCTTATTTATGCTTCTAAAATAGTTAAACAATATCAACAAAATGAGTGTATTTACTATAAAATGTAATATTCAAATCAATTCTTAACTTCATTTGATATATTGTGTTTTCCACGCAATTTTATGAATTGGCGTACCCTACTCTTTCAGATATTCTATCTGAAAATAAATGGTTATAAATTTGTAGTTTACTTACTTACCTACTGCTTTCTATGGCGACAATTCATATATTGAACCTTGTAGCCGCACCGTCCACAATAGCAACGGAAAGGTTGATAATGCTAAAAAGAATCATTCGTACATGCATACTTTAAAGACTTTCGTAGTAGAAGATGAACCTATTGTAAAAGAAGAAATCATATGGCACGTGAACAATCATACACAACTGGAGCTAGTGGGTAATGCAGCTTCAGTAAAAGAGGCTTTGGTGGCCATTCCTCACGTAAAGCCAGATTTGGTTCTTTTTGATATTCAGCTACTTGACGGCACTTCCTTTGAAATTTTGAACCATCTACCTACCCTCAACTTTAAGTTTATTTTTATTACGGCTTTCGATCAACACGCCATCAAAGCCATTAGATACGGTGCTTTCGATTACTTACTCAAACCACTTAATGAGGAAGAGTTTTATCAAGCTATTGAAAGACTACAAAAAACACCTAACAAAATACTCCCAACGCAAGTGAAGGCAAGTAGCCAAGTGTATGAGCAAGAAGCATTAGGGATGGATGACATCATCTCTATTGCTTCTGTAGACTTTATTCAAGTGGTGCGTTTAAAAGATATTATGTTCTGTGAAAGTGACTCTTCTTACACATTGATTTACCTACAAGATAAACGTAAAATCACGGCCTCTAAAACGCTCAAGTTTTATGAAGAGGTACTTTCTGAAACGCACTTTTTGAGGTGTCACCAATCATTTTTGGTCAATAAGCTTTACATAGATAAGTACCTGAAGACAGGTTATTTACTTTTAAAAAATGGCAAGAATATACCCGTTTCGGTACGAAAAAAAGACTATGTGTTAAACCGATTGAGCTCCTTGTAAATGATGAAGTCGTTTAAACTTTTTCTATTTAGCTACGCTGAACTACACTTCGTTTCGGTTCCTAAAAAATGATTAAAATTCGCCCATATTTCGTTACTTTTCTCATCCATAGCGCTGCTATGGCTTTCAAAAAGTGCCTCATCTGGTCAAATTTTCTTCTATTTTCGGTCAAAAACAAAAAGTCTAAATGACTTCGATACCAAATACCTTGTTAAAAAGACTAATTTATTGTCTTTTGCTATTTTTTGGGGCAAATCAGTATACTGAGGCACAACATAAAGAGGGGACCAAAGCCCTTATTGAAGAGATTGACCGACTGGAAGCGGAAGCTCCACCCAAAGGGGCTGACTTTTGGAAGGCACAACTCAAAGAGGATAAGTATGCCAGTAACAGCGTAGCAAAGGCAAAGATCAATTATTTAATAGCCAAAAAAATGGTTGCTATAAACCTAGATAGCGCCGAGGTATATGCTAATAAGGCGCTTCGTTTACTCGAGTATTTGGATGGCTTTGAGAATGAAAAAACAGCCGTGTACAATGGCTTAGGTAATATTGCTTCTGCCAAAGGTAAAGTATTTTTGGCTTCTTTTTACTACAATAAAATCATTGCCATATTAGACGCTAACCCCGAAAACCCTGATATACCTGAGATTAATAAAGTAAAATTCTACCTGCATAGTGCGCAGGCCAATAGAGTGATACAACTCTACAAGAGCGCTTACTTACTCAATAAAAAAGCGGAAAAATATGTAGCCGCTTTACCAGATGATAGCTATACAAAGTTTAGAGTGTATTCTCAGTTATTTACAAGTGGCGTTGAGATTGATATTTCAAAAGATTCTTTGAAGTATTACCTACAAAAAGCTGAAAAGTATTTGTATTCAGATGTGGCCAGAATCTTTTTTTATGAGCACAAAGCCCAATTTTTCCAGCTTCAAGGTAAGTTTGATGCCGCTCAGTTTTACAGTCAGAAGGTGTTAGCATTTCGTAAAGAACAGCTAGCCAATGAAGTAACAGGCGTACACATAAAAAATGTATATGCCAGCTACTGTAATTTACTGGCTAATAGTATCCAACAGAAAAATATGGAAGAGGCAAGAGAATATATGCGTAAAATTTACGCATTCGAGCAAAAATACGCTTCGTACCTCAACGCTACAGACCAACTACTATTTCTTGAGGCTATGGCGAACTACTATTACGAAACCAAAGACTTAAGAAGATATAAATCAACGACCGACTCAGTATTGGTACTGAAAGACCAAATACAAAGAGATGCCGAGCTACAAGCCAAAGAAGAGGTACTGGCCATGTATCAACTTGAAGAAAACCAAAAATCCATTATCAAACTGAGCCGACGGGTAAAGGTGAAGGAGAATCAGCTTGAAACAACACAGTTTTTACTTATTATAGCTGTATTAATAGTGGTGGTCGTCGTCGCTGGAGCATTTGGATTCTACTACAAACAGAAAAATCAAAAGCTACAGCAAGAGTATAAGCAATTGGCTCTAGAACAGAAGCTACTACGTACTCAAATGGAGCCTCACTTTATCTTCAATACCTTATCGACGCTCCAAGGTTTGATCCGTTTTGATAGCGCCAAAAAAGCGATCGACTACCTCAATCACTTTAGTAGGTTACTTCGAAGTACCCTAGAGCTTAGTAGACAAGAGGTTGTTTCTTTAGAAGATGAGTTAAAAACACTGGAGAGTTATCTAAAACTTCAACAGGCCCGTTTCAAAGAAAAATTTACCTACACGATCACCACTAGCCAAGAGATAGAAAGAGAAGCTGTATTTATCCCTCCTATGTTTCTCCAACCCTTTATTGAAAACAGCATTATCCACGGATTTAAAGGCGTAGAAAACGAGTGGCAATTACAGATATCCATTACTGAGCTTAGACAGCAAAATCAGCTAAAGATTGAAATTATTGATAATGGTATTGGTTCGGATGCGTCGAAAGAAAAGAAAAATAAATCTCTTTCAGGAGCGATTACCAAGCAGAGGCTAGAGATTTTATCAAAGAAATATCACATTCCTACAGATTACCAAGTCAGCTCAGTAGAAGGTCAGGGAACGAAAGTACAGCTAATACTACCCATTCTTACGTAGCGTTGAGCCGCTGAAGGTTAGTAGTATTTTTTCTCAGAAACGACCACGTCATCTTCGTAGACAATCTCTTTCTCCAACTTCCCGTTGCGTTTATAGTATTTCCAAGTGCCTGTTCGTCTTCCTTTTTCATAAAGTCCTTCTAGCCGCTTCCCTTTTGCTTCATTATAACTGACATAAATACCCTCTTTAAAGCCGTCTTTGTATGCTTGGGTGGATGCTTTGTCCCCATCATCTGTATAATAAACCCACGTTCCTGAGGCAACACCCTCTTCGTAGAAGGCTTCCCGTATCTTGATTCCTTTTTCGTTAAATTGTGTGGCCTTTCCGTGTTTTTTATGGTAGGCGTAAGGGATCAATTCTTCTAGTTTTCCATTAGGATGAAAGCGTTTCTCAGCCATCAAATAACCCTCTTCGTACACTTTGTAGGAAATTAAGTCTCCATTCTCGGCGTAGAACTCCTGTTTACCATCTAAGGCTTGATGCTTATAGTGTGCAAGACTGGCTAGCGTGCCATTCCCATGAAATGTCTTCTTAGATAGGATATAACCTTCTTCATACACGGCTTCAAATTGTAGCTGGCCTAAAGTATTATAACCTTTTGAAGTGCCGTGTAGGCGATTGTTTTGATAGGCTTCTAGACTAGCTAGCGCGCCGTTAGGATAAAATTCTTTCTCTACATAGTCCTTGTCACTGGTAAACTTTTTTGATTTGACGATCCTGCCTTCTTCATCTTTTTCCTCCCAAGTACCGACTCTTTCTCCCATTTTATAGAACTCCATCGTTACAGTATTTTTACCTGTTTGCGCATAGTGTATTTTTTTCGTCCATTTTCTGTCTTTAAGGTCGTTTTTGTAGTGCTCTTCTGACCATACCGTTCCGTCTTCCTTGTAGGACTTCCAAGTACCTGTCTTTTTACCTGAATCCCAGTAAGCTTCTTGTTGAAGTTTTCCGTTCTGATAAAAAGTTTCACTTTTCCCATCTCTTAGTCCGTCTTTAAACCTCGATGTAGACTCAATTTTACCTGTAGCGTCGTACCTGCGCCACTCCCCTGAGGGCTTACCATTTATAAAGGTAGCTTTGCTATACGCGCCAGTACTTTCTGCAATTTTGTAATTACCTTGTAGTAGCTTCCCTTCTTTACTTTTGTAAAGTACTTCTTTTCCAAATTTGGTTTGTTCTACCTCTTTCCAGGTAGTATACGTCCATTCATCTTGTGCCAGCGAAGCAGTGTAATTTAGCCATAAGAAAATCAAGGCAAGTGGTATAAATCTACGATGTACCATAAAAGTAAAGTTAAGTAGGGGGAAATAATACCAGACATAGTAGTAGACCTAGCTCACTTATTTGAGTAGGTCTACTTTTTTGTAGTAAGTTTTCAATCAGTAGTCCATCTCCTTAAACTCACCTTCAAGGGTATATGACAAGTTAAACGAAGTTCCTCCGTTTTCAGGCTGAAGAAAAATAAGGAATTGAGATTCATTTTTGGGCGCTCTATTTGGCGTAGAGATGCTCAAAGATGTTACAAAGGGATTCTCTATATTTTTTTCTTTTGTTAGGTGTGTTTTGGCATGGTTTATCATCTCTTGCAGTTTAGGTAACGCCAGCTCGTCTAAAGACAGCATAAAATCTTCTGGCTTCGCATCACCACTCATTTCCAGTGTTACTTCCGAGATTTGTTCCCAGTTACCATCTGAGTAATTCCAGCTTTCCGCTTCTAGCGAAGAGGGATCGGTAGTAAGGGTCATACCCATAGAGCTCACCACTTTACCTCTTGGCCCTTTGCCATTGGAAATTCTGAATTCTGTAAAGTGTAGATCCTGCCCAAACTTATCGGTAATTATCTTTTCTATATCTTGCGTGTTCTCTGTCAAAGCAGCAGAGTCACCACAAGCGCTTAGAAGGAAAAGAGAAGCGACAAAAGTAAATAATGTGTTAAAAATTCGTGATTTCTGTTTCACTTTTCTAAGAATTTTAAAATTAAATAAATCAACTCTTTTGGCTTCTTAATTGAAGCGTAACTAAAAGAGCTGTAACAAGCTGACGTAAAGGTAAACCTGATTTGAAAAACTGAAAAGCTACTTTTAGCAGACGTACAGCTATTGACGATAAGTGTTGAACCCGAGATAGTATTCGCTCTGAAAGGCAATCTCTCCTGCTACTTATTTTACCAATGAAAAAAAACAGCATCTAAGGATCGTACTACTTTGCCTTATGCCCAATAAGCATACTGGTTTATTCTCAAAACAGATACTAAAGCAACGAAGACGCTTATTGCCTCAGCCGCCTCGAATACTCAATACAGGTTTTAAATGAATGCTAGCTGCCTTATTTTAACATCAGGTTTTATTAGAAATATATATAAGAGAATGTTTAAATTTTTTTAACTGCATGTTCTTGTGATCAGTATAAGTGTGTAGGCCTGAAAATCCAGCGGGGAGGCGGGCCGATTCGTGGGCAGAAGCTTTGGATTT